>Ga0155177_118_pt2 | contig 18044 bp, 17 predicted proteins | sample RifCSPhighO2_01_FD_106145 | JGI IMG/M metagenome (GOLD analysis project Ga0155177, IMG submission 106145) | Candidatus Doudnabacteria bacterium RIFCSPHIGHO2_01_48_18 | reverse complement strand
TCCCAAAGAAGCGCAAAAGCATCTGCGCGAGATGCGCGCTATCCTAAAAAAGGCGGCGCCCAAGGCAAATGAGGACATTAATTTGAAAAAGGCACACAGGTTGGCGAGTGGATAACCTATGATAAAAAAGACAGGGCATTCAAAATCACACAGTTCCCAAAATCAAAAGGCGCTAGCGGCAAAGCATAGCGCCTTTGTTAGACTGACAAGCATGATTTTAGCGATCCGCAATCATTGCTTCCAGTGAACCGTTCGCTGGCCAGGTATTGCATGCTCTGTCGCGATGAACTGCCTCCCATAACTCGTGATAGTGCTCCCTGACAAACCGCCTGGCGATTTTCACGTTTTGTTCGTGCGTTGTTTCTTTCCCCATTCGCGCGGACAGCATCCCAGCAAGCCACGTATTTTCATCCACCAGGTGTTTGATCTTTTGTTCAGCAGTGAGATCATGCCAACCGATACCGCTGTTTGTTCTTGGATCGTACATCAGTAGTCCTCCTTTCCGAGGTTTTCATTAAAATACCAGAAAATCAGAGCGCCGCCAAGTTCTTTTGTGATATATACAATTGACAGGGATCGGCGTAGAAAGTATTTTCCAATCAAGAAAAGACCGATCAAGCATAAAGAACCCGTCATGGGGCTGCTTGATCGGCCGTATGGGGAAACCTGTGCGTCTTGCGAAAGCGAGAGACTCGTGTGAGGCTAAACGAATTATTCATCAAAAAACAAAAAAGCCGATTGTTTTGAATCGCTCAATACAAATCGGCCAGCTGAAAAACTGTGGTTTTATCCAGCACCTTCCAGAATACCCCGCAGCTTGCTGCGGGGATGAATGGCTCAATATAGCCTTCCTGCGGGGTGCAATACCCCGACAGGAAGGTGCTGGATTTATTTGACCCTCATCTTGCTCACCAGCAATTCCAAAAGATTTTTGACTTCTTCCTGCGCGCCGGCTTCGGTCTTGCTGTCAACAAATTTTTGCCACTGGTTCAAAATTTCCTCATCATTCAGATTTCTGACGGCAGTTTCCAATTTCAATCTTGTATCAAAATCAATTTCGCTGTCCGCTTTCAAAACTTTGCCAATGAAAAGCTTGGAGAACTCTAAAACCTTTTCGTTGGTCGTTTGAGTTTGCAGTGCGGCTTGGGTTTGGCGAAGCTCTTTGACAACAGAAAAATATTTGACGCCCAAAAAGACATTACCAGCAAGCAGAATCAAAATAATGATTAAAATTGTCTTTGGTTTGTTCACCCCGTTAGAAATTTTTGAATTTTGTAAGTCCATATTATTTATTTTACCCATTGAAATTTGTAATTTCTAGCGGGGTTCATAGATTTTTTGATCTCGCCAATCGCTCTCTAATTTTATCACGATAAAAGTTATAGAGCAATAAAATTATGACGACGGCCAATAAAATCGTTTTCCAATCAACGATCTTCAGCCACCAGTACTTGGTCTTGAGTTCAATATTGATATGGATGCCGCTGCCTTCTTTAACCTGAAACGGCTTGCCGTCGTAAACAAGATAACCCGGGGTCTCGGCCTTCAGATAATAGTAGCCCTCGGGCACTAAAAACGAATAAGTGCCCCGGACATCAGTGGTTTGAGGATTTTCCTGTTGGTATTCTTTGGCCGGCCAAAGTTCGTATTGCTTGGTTTCAGGATTTAGCCACCAGAGAGAAACAATGGCGCCGGGGATACGGGTCTCTTTGTCGCCGTCTCGCTCGTAGATATACCCTTCGGGGTCAACCACCGTGATTAATCTGATCTCTTTTTTGCCCAGTTCTGGATCGTCAAAATCCATAACGGTGATGATTTCGTATTCGCCTTCAATCAAAGGAGCTTGGATTTCCGCGGTATAGATTCCGTCGCCGTCGGGATCGGTATATTCAAACTCCAGCAAAACCAGCTTTTCTTCAACCCTGACAGGCTGATCCTGGGTCTTGGCAAAAACTGGAATGGCAAAAATTACAGATGCCAATAATGAATCGCGCGGAAGTTCCAAAGAAGTCGGCTGGCTCGCCTTTGACTTAAATACCAGATAACCCTTGACGCTCTTAACTGGTTTATCGGGCTTTACCACTAATTGCAGAGGCTTGCCGGAAATTGTTTGAATTTTCTGTTGCGGTTCGCCCTTATCGTTAACCGCCAAGGCAATATTGAAATCCACCAACTCGCCGCCAGTTTTGGCAAAGACGATTTCTGTCGGCAATTGCTGCTTCATCTGCGGCGATAATTTTGCAATTGGAAGACCTTTGGGCAAGGCAAATTTACCCCGTAGGGTCGGCTCAAAGCCGACTCCTTCGGGGCCGACTCTTTCTGTTAACCCGGGCAAAGTTAATTTAACAGTTTTGAGTTTTGCGACATCAGTGATTTTGACAATGCCTACATCTTCAAGGGTTTTCTCAAGTTCTGGAAATTTTTGAGCCAGATTTCTGATCCCTTTGGGCAGGGGCGCCAAAACAAATTCTCTGATTTGTTCAGACGGCAGGAGCTGCCATTTACCTTGAAAGGCCAAGGGCGCTTCCTTAGATACCAATTCTTCTATCGGTACTTCAGGCGGCTTCGCCGTTTCTGACGGCTTGGGCTTCAGAAAGCCGGGAATTAATGGAGCAATGGCTTCTGGGACCTTCTTGATTTCTTCAATAATTTTCTTCGGCACTTCTACTATCTTTTCAATTACCGTTTCTCCAACTCTTGTGATGCTGTCAGAGACAACATTGGAGCATCGACCCCACTGAGTGCAAAACTTGGCATAAACGGTTTTTGTACCTTCACCGAGAGACAAATCAAAAGTAATGGACACCTGAGATAAGGAAGAATTATAGGAAACTTGAAAACCTTCTGGAAATTGAGAGCTTTCAGAAATCCAAACCGCCTTGGTATTCGATCCGCCTTTTAAAGTCAAAGTAACTTTTCGCGAATCGGTCTCTGTGGCGTTGTCATTTATTAAAATTTTGAATCCCCCTTCGGGCACTATCGGCGAATTATACGCTTCAGGCGGCAAACCGCCGCCTCCGCCGGAAGACACCGCAGCAGGGTCCGTCTCATCTGTATCATCCAAAGAAGAGCATCCCGGGTCTGCCGGATAATCGGTTTTGCCATCGCCATCATCATCAGAAGAATTATTGCAGGCCGGCCTCGCGCTTTGCGGCCGCCAATCGGTTTTAACCTTGTAATCCCCGCCAAAAATTATCCAGCCGATGTTTTCTCCCAAGGCCGAGCCAGTGAATTCACCCGAAGAATTGATAATCACCCCGCCGTTAGTCGGATTGAATTTTATGTAACCGACATTTTCTCCCCAAGCAAGCCCTGACAAATTGCCCTGACCGTCGTTCACCACATCTTCCAAATTTATCCAGCCGACAGTTTCGCTTAAAGCATAGCCAGAAAGTGCGGAGTCCGTAACATGAACATTACAATTATCACAGCCGAAATTCACCCAGCCGATGTTTTCTCCCCACGCGTATTTGTAGGTACTATCTATCGTGCCATCGGTGGACGAAGCCAAAGCGGATTTATTAAAAACCACAAAGAATCCACTTATGAGAAGCGTTAAAAATAAAATATAAATTAAGCCTTTAGTTGATGTTACTTTACCCATAAATGCTTATGAATAATTATACCATAGAATCCTCTCGCAACAAACCGCAATCCTGTGAAAAAAATGTCAAAAAGCGCGAAGCGAATCTTTTTACCTTCAAAAATCTTTATAAGGCGTATCTTGGATGCCGGGAAAATAAAAGGACAACTTATCACGCTGCCAAATTTGAAATGAGCTTTGAAGCGGAGCTTTTGAGGCTGGGAGAAGAATTAACAAGTCATAATTACCAGCCCGGCCCCTCAATCTGTTTCGCCATCTCCGATCCCAAGCTTCGCGAGGTCTGGGCTGCCGATTTTCGCGACCGCGTCGTTCATCATTTGCTCGTCACTTATCTTGAGCCAATCTGGGAAAGGATGTTTGTCTTTCATTCCTATGCCTGCCGGCAGGACAGGGGCGCACATAAAGCTATTAAATATGTCAAGAAAATTATTGCGCCGGATTTATTTTTTCTCCAAGCCGACATCCAAAGCTTTTTCGTTACTATAGACAAAAGTATTCTGTTTTCCATTATTAAAAAGTATGTAAAGAATCCGGAAATTCTATGGCTGGCCGAAAAAATCATTTTTCACGATCCGACCACGAATTATATCCCGAGAGGCGATCTGAAGCTTCTGCAATCCGTGCCGCCGCATAAATCTCTTTTCGGCAAAGTTAATTGCGGTTTGCCTATCGGCAATTTGACCAGCCAGTTTTTCGCCAATGTGTATTTAAACGAACTCGATCAATTTATTAAGCACTCGCTCAAATGCCGGCATTATTTTCGCTATATGGACGATCTCCTGCTTCTCTCATCTTCAAGAGAACAATTGCTTATATGGCGCGATGACATCAAAACTTTTGTGGAAACCGAACTGCGGCTCAAACTTCACCCCAAAAAGCAGATTCTCCAGCCGGCAACAAACGGCACCAATTTCTGCGGCTACATAATCAAGCCGGACTATACGCTTATCAGGAGGCGAACCGTAAAAAAACTAAAAAACAAATTGTGGCATTTCAATCAAAAAGTTCTGAAAGCGCTCGACCCAGACGACACATCTCGCGCTTGCGACATAATTTTCAATGATCCATTTATTGTTTTTGACAACGGGAAGTTTACGGATGATTTTCGCCACATTTTTTCATCAATCAATTCCGTTTACGGATTTTTTAAGCACGCCAACTGCTGCAATCTGCGAAAAACATTATACGAAAAACATTTCGGGATATTAAAGATGTATCTCCAGCCGGCTAACCGAAATTATGACTATTTTATTTGGAAAGAACCTTACTAAGATTGAGCCCTTAGCCCCAATAAAGAGCTAAGGGCTCAAGTTCGGGAATCATTAGGGCGGAAGACGGCGCGGAACCTGTTGCCATTGTTGACATTATTGTTATTGACGTTGGAACAGGCGTTATTGCCGGCTATCCGCGCATTGTTCTGATTGTGCTGCTCTGAAAGCCATTGTCCCGCTACTATTCATTTTCCCGGCCAATCTTTGCCGAAGCTCGGTATGACCTTTGTCAAATATCCTAGAAAATTTTCCTAGGGAGCGGGACTGTGATTCCCATCATTTCTCTTGCGCGCTTCCCGCCGCCCATGGCAAGCGGAAACTCTGGCAAGAATGGACAGCCAAACAAAGTTATCTTTCGCTACCCATTTTTGCCTGTCCCGTTGGACGCGAAGCTGTCCAACGGGACCAACCGCCCAGCTGCCGGCCAAGCTCTTCGATTCTCTCATTGAGAACTCCAAGCCGGCCCGGGCTGATTAATTTTAAATCAGCGGCGATTCTTAAATACACGCGCAAATTTTCTTTCTTGAAATCAATTTCTGGAAAGCATTTCTCTTTCTCTTTGTCTGGCATTGAGTTTACTCTCATTATCGCGTCTAAAATTTCGTGGGCCGAGTTTTTCAGCTTTTCTCCGAGAGAGTACTTGAACTCCCTGCTGAAATTGCCGGTCGTTTTGTATATTTCAATGGTCAACATATAAGCGCATTGGAATATTCTTATGTGTTCGTAGCGAGACATCGATTTCAAAAAAATTTTTCGAAATTCAAATATTCAAATCAATCCAATTACCAAATTATCAAGATGGGAAATCACTACGGGCGGAAGACGGCGCGGAACCTGTAGCCATTGTGGACATCCCGGTAATGGACGTTGGAACAGGCGTAATTGCCGGCTACCCGCGCACCGTTCTGATTGTGCTGCTCTGAAAGCCACTCCCAGCTTCCGCTATTAGCTAAGTCCAAAAATTCGTCTGTTCTGCCGACTTGACCGCCATAATTGCCATAGGTTTTGTCTGCCGTATAAGTCCCGGTGGTGCTTTCATAATTAGACCCACCGTCTTTATATCCGCAAAAACCGAAAAAGTCGCTGGCCGTGGGCAATCTTGTGCCTTTCCAATTATTCAAAACCTCTTGCGTTAGCGGACCGTTGTTGCCGTTCAGTTCAGTATCATCATTTCCGTCAACATCGGTCGTGGGATTATAGCTGGCATGCGGGATAAGATAGACGATGGCAAAGGTTGACCCGACATCAGGCGTTCCGCCCGTCCACGAATCCACCGTAATTACTGTTCCTATATTGCTTTCAATCCGCCCGTAACCGCCAGAACCCGTCCCTCCCGTGATAAGCACTTTCTGCCCCACCCATGCATTGGTATTCAGCGACTGTGCGGTGTCAGTTATAGTAGTCGCGTCCGCTGCTGTAGCTGTGCCGGTCTTGACTGCTCGGCTCGCTTCGGTCGGAAGCAAATCCCTCGTGCCGTCATAGCAATCCGCTATGGCCAGCGCGATGTTGCCGCTGCCGGCTTTGGCTGAAGTCGGGTAAGAACCCCAAGAGGGCGCGCCGCTTGGAAAACTGCCTGTGCATGTCCAATCGCCGATCCAAGAATTATCATAAAGCGCGAAACCGTCATCTTCCACGGAAAAAACAGAGGTCGCGTCCGGCGTGCCGCAACTGGAAGCGTAAGCGGAAGAAAGCCACGAACCGTAGACGGTAATGGTGTCGGTCGTGTTTGATTTGGCAATACCCCAACAACCGGAAGCGGTGCCGGAAGTAATGTCAACAACCATGTCGGTATAAGCGTTCGCCGTCCAGCCGGCGCTGTCTTTAGTGATTGAATTTGCCGTGCCGGCTGTTGCGGCTTGAGCGGTAATGGCCGTCGCCGCCATCTGTTCGGAGCCGTTCCACGAGAGCGAGGTAACCGTTGTGGCGCGAACGCAAACACCATCTTCTGGGTCAGTTGTATCGCCATCGCCGTTTCCATCCGCAAACCAGTACCAAGTCGGGTTTTGGGCGTCGCAGGCGGCTTGAGTTATGGCGGTACCAGACCATCCTGTACCCGGATAGCCGGAATAGGCGCCAGTGGTGCTAAAAATATTAACTCCTTTTTTAATATTTCCTGTTGCCAAATCCGCGTCCCCAGCCAAAGTGCCGCCGCTATAATAGCCAGCCGTTATAGATTGATCTGTCGAGTTGGCAGTTAGCGAGAATGCACCATTATTTGTCATAGTGCCAGTTTGAAGAGTCCAATTTGTTTGCGAATCGCCGAAATAGGTTTTGCCGCTTAAAACATTGGATGTCGTGGCTGTGCCGCCCGAAGGAACAAGAGTACCAGCGACATTAAGATAGGTCGTGCCTGATTTAACCTTGTCGGCGGAAATCAAACTGGCCAAGGCACTGTAAATTTCGGTCAAGGTGCGGCCGGTGCCTTCCAAAGCAGCAGACCAATCTAAAGCAGGGCTACCTTCAGTTGCCGTAGTATTTGCGGTGATAAAATTATAGATTTCCGAAAGTGAATAAAATTGCGCGGCAGGCGTACCGCTTGGCGGCGTGATGGTGCCGGCATGGACGACTCCATAAATTACCAAGACCGAAATCAAAACTGAAAGTCCGCCTTTTAGGGTGTTAGAAAACAACCACCGCAGTTGCGGAATTTCAACCTGGGTGCGTTTCGTCCGCATTGCAGAAAGCCGCAGGTTTTTCTTGAGAGTATTTTTTGTGAACGCAAAAAAAATCTTAAATCTTTTAAGCGTCCTGAATAACAGGAAATAGAATCCTGGGCACTTGTAAGACCTTTTAATGTGATAATACATGTAAAAGCGCGGGCTTCGCGTGGGAGTTTTGATATCAAATTTTTTTGATTCCCCGGTAGAGATATTATGGATTACCCATCGGTCTTTTTTTCTCATATATTTTTATTTTGAATACTCGGCTGTTTCCTTTAATAAAACGCAAAAAAGCGCCGTCAAAAACGGCGTTTCAAAACGGCCAAAACCAAAAATCCGGCGAGTTTTATCCAGCACCTTCCAGAATACCCCGCACAGCTTGCTGCGGGGATGAATGGCTCAATATAGCCTTCCTGCGGGGTGCAATACCCCGACAGGAAGGTGCTGGATTTATTTACTCTCTCTCTCTCTCTCTCGATTTTGCCCTTCAAAATATCTCGCATCTTGTTTGGTTTCTAACCCTGATCCCTGATCAAGGATCAAGCCTGTCTATATTATAGCATATATTTCCAAGCCAAGCACGGAGGAGTATAAATGATCACGTAACTTTGGCGAAGGATGGTTTTGGATTTGTGTGTCAGATTTGGCAAAATGATTTCAAAAGCATGCCCCGCGCGGTACGTTGGAAATAAATATTAAAAACATGTATTATAAAACTAGCAGAAAAATTACTAAATTATGCTCGAGCTTTTCTCATTAATTAAATATGTCTTTTTTCAAATATTCGGACTAATCGTTGCCGTAGTCGCGGGAGCCGTGTTTGTATTCCCGATGCTCCGAAAGCTTCATTCGCGGAAAACAACGATTTTGCTTTTCACAATATTTTTTGGCATTTCCCTCTTTTTCTTTGCTCCGCGCGCCGCGCTGCATGCTATTCAATATCCATTCTTTCTGAAGACCTTCGGCCCCGCCGATGGGCCCGCACTTCCCCTCAAAAATGTCATAAATTTTTTTTTCACATCAAAAAACATTGAGCATATCCCTGATATCACTCGCGATCCCAACGATATTCCGCCACCGGTTGGCCGCCAAGAATCACAAACCGTGGAAATTAGTCTTGAAGCCAAAGAGGTAATCGGCGAGATGGCCACCGGCGTTTTTTTCAATTACTGGACTTTTAACGGAACCGTGCCCGGCCCGTTCTTGCGAGTGCGCGAAGGCGACACAGTGAAGTTAACCCTGAAAAATCACCCATCCAGCATTAACCCTCATAATATCGATCTGCATGCGGTTACCGGCCCCGGCGGAGGCGCGGCCGTCACCAATATCGCCCCCGGTGAATCCAAAACCGTCACTTTCAAAGCAATCAATCCCGGCCTCTATGCATATCATTGCGCCCACCCTAATGTTGCCGCGCACGACGCTCACGGCATGTACGGCTTGATTTTAGTTGAACCAAAAGATGGATTACCGAAAGTCGATAAAGAATTTTATGTTATGCAGGGAGAATTTTACAGTACTGGCGCGCTCGGCGATAAAGGTTTGCAAATATTTGATGCGCAGAAAATGCTCGACGGAAAACCGGAATATGTGGTCTTCAATGGGCGCGTGGGAGGATTAAACGATAAAATGAAAGCGCGAGTCGGAGAGAAAATACGTGTATTTGTTGGTAATGGAGGCGTGAATCTCATTTCTTCTTTTCATGTGATCGGAGAAATTTTTGACGATGTGTATCCAGAAGGGTCAATAGGCGGCGCTATGTTTAAAAATGTGCAGACGACTCTCGTTCCCGCGGGCGGAGCGGCAATCGTCGAATTCGGCACTGAGGTGCCTGGCAAATACATTTTTGTCGATCACGCGCTTTCCCGGCTTGATCGCGGGGCATGGGGAATATTGGAACTTGTCGGCGAACCGAATAGAGAGGTTTTCGACGGAGTGTTTGATGATAAGAATAAATCCAGCACCTTCCTGTCGGGGTATTGCACCCCGCAGGAAGGCTATATTGAGCCATTCATCCCCGCAGCAAGCTGCGGGGTATTCTGGAAGGTGCTGGATAAAGGTCATTAAAGCGCCGCCACACCCAAGGGAATTGCGGATATGGCGCGATTTCCCGGTTTTTTGTTATTATCCAATGTAGATGAAGCAAAATATTCTTTATATCGCTCTGGCTCTGGCCATCTGTGCCACCTTGGCTAGTCTATATGCGAGCGAAGCGCTCGGCTGGGAGCCGTGTGTTCTCTGCTGGTATCAGCGCATCTTCATGTATCCGCTGGTGGTTATTCTTGCTGCCGGTACCCTAAGAAAAACGCGCGATCTCGAGTATTTCGTTTTGCCGCTGAGTCTTATGGGACTGGCGCTGTCCTTGTATCATAGTTTGCTGCAGTATGGTATCATTCCGGAACAATTCTCGCCCTGTACCAGCGGCATATCGTGCACTATTCCGTATCACATCGCGTTTAATTTTCTCACCATACCGCTGCTATCGTTTATTACATTCGCGGCAATAACGGTTTGCATATTAATTTATAGAAAGGCGCAAACATGAAAAAGAATACTCTTGTTGTTTTGGCACTCGTGGCAACATTCGGCCTTGGGATTTTTTTGATGACGCTATCGCCGGATAGCAAACAAATTAACCCGGACATCAAAGGAGAAAGAATATTGGCACGGCCGTATTCTCATTTGACAGGCGGTGTCAGCGCAAAAGCGGCTCTTGTCGAGTTTGGCGATTATCAATGTCCGTTTTGCGCGCAGGTCAGTCCATTCGTGAAAGGGATTGTCAGCAAATACAAGGATAATCAGGACTTTAGTTTTGCTTACCGCCATTTTCCTCTACCGCAGCATACAAGCGCGGTAGATGCGGCGTTGGCAGTGGAAGCCGCAGGAGCGCAGGGAAAATTTTGGGAAATGAATAATCTGCTTTACGAACGGCAAGACGACTGGTCCGGCGCTATAAATGTAAAGAGTTATTTTATCAGATACGCTTCCGAGCTTGATCTTGATGTCGAACGATTTGAAAGTGACATGGCAGACCAGCGGCACCTCGATAATGTTACCCAGGATAAAAAAGACGGCGAGGCTTTGGGGGTAAACTCTACCCCGACATTTTTCCTGAACGGCCAAAGACTGGAAAATATCGGCGATTTGGAGATGGAAATAGACAATTTGTTAAAAGAACTGTCAGTCGAACAAGAATAAATTATTCAAATTTTACATTGCGATAGTCGGAGGGACGATTTAGAGTCTTAATAAATATATGGCAGACAAATTACATGTTCTCTACGCGGACGATGATCCGATTATCCGGCGGATAATCGGGGGGCAATTGGCCAAGCATGGCTTCGAGGTCTTTTACGCGACCGAAGGCAATGAAGCCAGAGAAATGGCCAGGCGTCTCAAGCCAGAACTGGCGCTGCTTGATTACCGCATGCCGCTGTTCGACGGACTGAAGGTCGCCACATATCTGAAGCGCGAGGAGCCGACAAAAAACATGCCAGTGATACTCCTGACCAACGAGGATGTCTCCATCGAGGCGCAAAAATTCTGGAAAGAAATCGGCCTTGATGCCTATATTCACAAAAGCGTTGATTTCAAAGAGCTCTACGAGCTCATTGGTAAAGTTTTGAAAACCTATGGCAAGGATCTGCCGCCGGTTCAGGAACCGGGAGGGGCCAAATCCTAGCTAGCGACCGAAGTGTTTTCGGAAAAGATAAGCGCGGCAGGTAGATTGAGAGAGCAACAGTCATGATTATTGACGACATTACAATCAAAGTTTCGAGCGGAAAGGGCGGCCGTGGCGCCGTGGCTTTTAGCAATGTCAAAATGAGCAAAGGGCCAACCGGCGGCAGTGGCGGCCGCGGCGGAGATGTTTACCTTGAAGGCGTCTCTGATCTCTCTGCTCTCAACAGTCTGCGGTTCAAGAAAGAGCTCAAGGCCGAGAATGGACAGGACGGCAGGATCCAGACCAGAGACGGCAAGATTGGCGAGGACCTGGTTTTCAAAGTGCCCGCGGGGACAGTGATCCACAATCTTGATACCGGCGAAAAAATCGATGTCGTAAAAATCGGCCAGCGCGTTTTGGTCGCCAAGGGCGGCCGCGGCGGCAAAGGCAATTTTTTGTTTCGAAGCGCAAGAAATGTAACTCCCATGCAGTATCAGGAAGGCCGTCCTGCCGAAACCTTTAATCTGCGCCTGGAGCTGAAGATGATCGCTGACGTGGGATTTGTCGGGCTGCCAAACGTCGGCAAATCAAGCGTGCTCAACGAGCTGACCAATGCCAGGAGCAAGGCCGCCAACTATCAGTTCACCACGCTCGAGCCAAACCTGGGCGTGTATTATGATTTGATTTTGGCTGATATCCCAGGGCTCATCGCGGGCGCATCGCAGGGGCGAGGCCTGGGCGTGAAATTTTTGCGGCATATTGAGCGGACCAAGACCCTGTTTCATTTTGTCTCAGCGGAATCCGTGGATCCGGCAGGCGACTACAAAACAATCCGCAAGGAGCTCGGGGCCTACAGCAAGCCCTTATTGAAGAAAACTGAATATTTGTTTATCAGCAAGAGCGATGTTGTCCCGCCCAAGGATTTGAAAAAAATAATCGCGAAAATGAAAAAATTGAACAGCAGAGTTTTGCCCGTTTCGATATATGATTTTGACAGCATTGAAAAGATCAAAAAAATCTTGAACAAAATCGCGAAACAAAAATAGCTTTTTTTGCTATAATAAATCCAGCACCTTCCTGTCGGGGTATTGCACCCCGCAGGAAGGCTATATTGAGCCATTCATCCCCGCAGCAAGCTGCGGGGTATTCTGGAAGGTGCTGGATAAATCAAAGGTCTAATTAACAAAAAGGAAACAAAAAAATGCTCAAACCTCACGCAATGGCTGGATCACTGGCTGGTTTGTCGGCGATCATGTACGTAGTGTTCTACATGATCGCACAAATCTCGCCGGATCTATTCCAGTTTTTGTTTGACGCGCAGTTTTTTGGCGCCAAAGTCGCGCCCGCCACTCCGGATTTCAATTTCGGGGGATTGTTCGCGCTTGTCGTCACAACGTGGATTGTCGGCTATGTCTGGGCCATGCTGTACAACAAGCTCGCAAAATAAGATTTTTTCCGGTCATGCTGTCCGGTTTTTTTACCCCCAGCAATTTTAAAATCGTAGGCGCGACATCAGCCAGTGTGCCATTCTTCAGTTGCAAGGTCTCAGTTGTAAGTTGTAAATTTCCGACAAGGATCACCGGCACAGGATTGGTGGTGTGAGCTGTGTGTTTTTGGCCGACATTTATATCATGGCTTATTTCAGCGTTGCCGTGGTCTGCAGTAATCACAGTGACTGCATTATTTTTCAACGCGGCTTCGACCACGCGTTTGCATTCCTTATCCAGAGTCTCGATCGCTTTGACGGTCGCATCAAAATCAGCGGTGTGTCCAACCATGTCAGCATTGGCAAAATTTAACACAACAAAATTTACTTTTTTGTTGATCTGCTTGACGGCCTCGTCCGCGATCTCGCGGGCGCGCATTTCCGGCGCCTGGTTGTGCGTTTTGATGTCTTTGCGGCTGTCGATCAAAATGAATTCTTCATTTGGGTGCGGCTGCTGCCTGCCGCCGTTGAGAAAATAGGTGACATGCGCGTATTTTTCAGTTTCAGCGATGTGCGCTTGCGTGAGGCCCGCTCGGGAGATTTCTGAGGATAATGTCTGTTCGATTTTTTCATCAGGAAAAGCCACCAAGCACTGAAACGATTCATCATACTCGGTCATGGTGACAAAGCAAATATTTTGCAAATGGGAACGCTCGATTATTTTCTGACTAAGCTGCCTTGCCCGGTCAGGACGGAAATTGAAAAACAGCAGGCCGTCGTTCTCGCCGACGGTCAGACTTTTGCCGGAATCATCGAGAAAGATCATAGGTTCAAAATGTTCGTCGCTTTTGCCCTGCTCATGCAGCAGCTTGATCATTTTGGATGGACGCCCCTCATGAGTATGTTCGCTTTTGCCATGGAACAGAACATGTTCGACCTTGGCGATCCGGTCCCAATTTTTATCGCGGTCCATGGCATAGTACCTGCCGGAAACAGTGGCGATGCGGCCGATGCCAAGCTCGGCTAGCACATCCTCCAGCTCTCTCATATATTTGTCAGCACTTTGCGGGGGAGTGTCTCTCCCGTCAGTGAAAGCGTGAATAACGATTTTTTTCAGGCCAGCATCTTTGGCCAGTTTTAAAAATTCGTAGAGGTGCTCACTCGTGCTGTGAACCTTTGCCGGACTGACGAGACCTTTGATATGCAGGGTTGAGTTATGTTTTTTTACGTGGTCAAAAAGAGTCTGAAAAGCCGGGTTAGTTTTTGCTTGGTTCGTGGCAAAGGCTTTGCTGATGCGAACCACATCAGTATCAATGACTCGGCCGGCGCCAATGGTCACGTGGCCGACCTCACTGTTGCCGATCGTGTTTTCCGGCAGACCCACGGCCGGGCCAGCAGCCTCGAGGAGGGCATGCGGGTGGTTGGCGTATAAAAAATCAAAAAATGGTTTGCGGGCGCTCATGATTGGGTTGTGATCAGAGGAATCACGCCAGCCCCAGCCGTCGAGTATTATTAGAACCAGTTGGGAGAAATTAGCCATAAAAAGAGGATCCTGCATTCGTTAGTATAAAACAAATGCAGGATCCTTGCAGTCAGCGCCTATCGCGTTTGGGCTGCGGCCAACAACAGCGGGCGGCACCGTTCCACGACAGTTGGATAATTACTGGCCACGTGTGCCAGGAAAACATCCGCTCCATCGTGAATCTCTTCGACATAGGACATCGGGATGGAAGCAGCACCCAGTTCACGAGAATAAACCAGATCGTTTCCGTCCCAGATGTACATTTCAAACTCTTCGCCGATGAGAAATCCGTGCCAATCCAGGTTATCGATCTCGAAAGCCCCGCCTTTTGCGGGCACGGGACGCGAGGTTTCGAAGCGCACGAACATGTAGCGTTGTCGATATCCTTCGCAATCGCTCAGTCGGAATGCACCGAGAACTGTTTTGAAAAGGAAATCAATGTCAGCTTTTTTCTGATTGAGGACTTCCGACCCCCGCCTGAGATTCGCGAGAGTGAAATCGGCAGCCCCAAATTCAACTTGAAGTTGCGCTGTTGCAGTGGTCAATTTATAGTTCCTCCTCTATCGAGGCGCCCTATCGGGCTTTTCAGTTGTCTGTTGAGGGATAAGTCTCAGGTACGACTCGTTTGTATATTCTAATCCAAGCGTGGAATATTTTCCAGCGTTTCCTCAATGCGCAAAAGCTGGTTGTATTTGGCAGTGCGTTCAGAGCGTGAAAGAGAGCCCGTTTTAATTTGTCCGGCCGCGGTCCCCACGGCAAAATCCGCAATAGTTGTGTCTTCTGTTTCGCCGGAGCGGTGCGAGATGATGGTTTTGTAGCCGTGTTTTTTGGCCAGGTTCATGGTTTGGATCGTTTCCGAGACAGTGCCGATCTGGTTTAGCTTTATCAAAATCGAATTGGCGACGCCTTCATCGATTCCTTTTTGCAGGCGGGCCCGATTGGTCACAAACAAATCGTCGCCCACAAGCTGCAGCTTACGGCCTAGTTTATCGGTAATAGCTTTGTGGCCTGCCCAATCATCTTCGGCCAGCGCATCTTCAATAGACACGATCGGATATTTTGAAAGCCACGAAGCATAGAGGTCGATCAGCTCATCAGAAGCGAGTATTTTGTTTTCTGTGGTCAGTTCATATTTGCCGTTTTTGTAAAATTCACTGGCGGCTGCGTCCAAGGCAATGGCAATGTCTTTCCCAGGCGCGTAACCAGCATGAGCAATGGCTTCCAAAATGAGTTCTAATGCCGCTTCATTGTTTTTTAGTTGCGGCGCAAAGCCGCCCTCGTCGCCAGTGGTAGTACGAAGCCCTTTTTGGCGCAAAATTTCTTTCAGGGTGTGAAAAACCTCTGCTCCATAGCGCAAACCTTCCCTGAAAGAGGGCGCGCCAACCGGCACGATCATAAATTCCTGCAGATCAGTCGAGCCGGCCGCGTGCGCGCCGCCATTGAGGATGTTCATCATTGGCATTGGCATGATGAATCTGTCGTTCCCGCTTAACCTGGCGAAATATTCATAGAGGTTCGCTCCTTGTCCGCCTGAGGCGGATTTGGCAAAGGCGAGCGACACTCCCAAGACCGCGTTGGCGCCGAGCCGGGATTTGTTTTCTGTGCCATCAAGCGCGATCAAAAGATCATCAAGCGAGGTTTGATCAAGGTTTTTTCCAATCACTTGGGGCTTGATCAAATCATTCACATTTTTTACCGCAGTCAAAACCCCTTTGCCGTGGAACCGGTTATCTTTGTCGCGCAGTTCTACAGCTTCATGGCTGCCCGTTGACGCGCCAGACGGCACGCTTGATCGGCCGAAAGAGCCGTCCTCAAGAAGCAGGTCCACCTCTACTGTGGGGTTGCCTCTGGAATCGAGAATTTCCCTGGCAAAAATGTTGCGGATTTTGAGCATGTCTCAGATAATCTAGCAGATTATTTGCCCGCAGTTAAGCTTTTCTCTGTTATAGAGGGCTTTTTCGCTGTGCGTGATCCTATTTGTATAAAATAACTATTATTTAACAAAATTTGCCGGTTAATGTTTTGAGTATTTTGGATGAATAGCTAGTTCCAAACAAAAGCCATGAATCTAGAATTGCTTTGAAGGACTGGGCAACGCTGATGGCGATGATTGTTTACGCGCTCGCGGCCGTGCTTTTGATCCAACTGGTTAGAGCTTTGACTCCTGTGCACAATCATTAATTTTTTAACCAACGATAGAGAGGAAGGTGATAACAATGAACGTTGTAGTTTGGATAATCTTCGGGGCACTGGCGGGCTGGATTGCCTCAATCATCATGAGGACCAATGCCAATCAGGGACTGCTTATGGATATTGTCATGGGTATCCTTGGCGCGCTCCTCGGCGGATTTATTATGGATTTCTTCGGGCAGCCAGGTGTTACCGGTTTTAACATCTATAGCTTGCTCATCGCCGTACTCGGCGCGGTCGTGCTCATCTACATTGGGCGTTTGTTCCAGAGGGGAGGCACCTATCGCGCTTAGGCTGAAACATTATATTAAAACAGGTTCGCCCGCAACGCTTCCTTCTGGCGATGGCGGGCGGGTCTTGTTGTATAATGATTTTATGAACCTGTCAGAAATATCTGGCGACTCGGCGGGGGCAATTTAATTCTAATCACTAACGGGTGAAAAAAATATTTTTGCTGATTGCCGGCTTCGCTCTGGTTTTTGCAGTTATAAAATATAACCAGCCGGCCGAAGAAAATACAATCATTACTCCCGCGCCTCCACCATCCCCGCAAGTCGCGGCGCCTCTGGAAATAATCGCCACTGGTCTTCAAATACCATGGGACGTTGATTTTTTGCCGGACGGCGAGATTTTGGTAACGGAGCGGCCAGGCAATTTGCTCGTGATTGATCAGGAAAAAAAGGTTATTAAGATTTCCGGAGTTCGCCAGACCGCCGAAGGGGGCCTGATGGGACTCGCGGTCCATCCGGAATTTTCTAAAAACCGCTGGATATATCTCTACATCACCTCCCAATCGGGACGCGGCGTCATCAATCGAGTAGAGCGCTATCGTCTCGAGAACAACGATTTGTCGGAAAGAACGGTAATTATCGATAACATTCCCGGTTCTGAGGTTCATGATGGCGGTCAAATCGAATTCGGACCGCCAACACCTGCCGGGTCGGGGCAGGTCGAGCACTATTTATATATTTCCAATGGCGACGCCGGCAACCAGAGTTTGGCGCAGGACAAAAATTCTCTCGCCGGCAAGATCCTTCGCCTGAGGGATGACGGTTCGCTTCCAGCAGATAATCCATTTGGCAACGCTGTTTATTCAATGGGTCACCGCAACCCTCAGGGTTTGGCCTGGGACAGCTCGGGACGGCTTTGGAGCACGGAGCACGGTCCGTCCGGCCTGCAAACCGGACACGACGAGCTGAATCTCGTCGAGAAAGGGAAAAATTACGGCTGGCCGCTGGTCCGCGGCGATGAAGAGCGCGCCGGCATGACCAAGCCGTTTATCCATTCCGGCGCCAGTGAAACCTGGGCGCCTGCCGGATTGGCATTCCATAACGGCAAACTTTATTTTGCCGGCTTGCGCGGGCAGACGTTGTACGCGGCCGATTCGCAAAACGCAGCCGCGGGTTTGCAAAAGTTTTTTATGAAAACTTATGGCCGGCTGCGCGCCGTGAAAAGCAGCGCGGAGGGCCTGTATTTCACCACGTCGAACAGAGATGGCCGCGGCCAACCCAAAGACGGCGATGATAAACTTATCTTGGTTCGCGATCCCGGTGCCCTGAAATAGTGTGCTATTATTAGAGTATAATTCAGCTGCGGCGGCGCGTTTTTTTCCCTGTTTTTGACTGGCTTGCAGATCTGGGTCATAAAAAATATTGCTTTTATTGCCTGATCTCAGGAGTGATAAGTATTTATCCAGCACCTTCCAGAATA
>Ga0155177_107_pt1 | contig 22974 bp, 23 predicted proteins | sample RifCSPhighO2_01_FD_106145 | JGI IMG/M metagenome (GOLD analysis project Ga0155177, IMG submission 106145) | Candidatus Doudnabacteria bacterium RIFCSPHIGHO2_01_48_18 | reverse complement strand
TTTATCTCCTCAAGTTTTTTGCCGCGGGCATATTCGGAAACGACTGACGCCGCGGCCACGGCTATCATGCACCCGCGGGCTTCATAGGACAAATTTTCAATTTTCGAATTTACAATTTTTAAATAGATCCGGATCTCATCTCCACACAGTGCGTTAATTTGTTCCGCCGTATGGGTATAGTCGGAAATCTTACCGGTATTTCGCGGATGGTGGTAGTGGTCTTTAATTGTTTCTGAATAATTTTGCTTCATAAGAAGATTGAACAACTATATGCCGATCGGCATATAGTTGTCATGCCCGACCTGATCGGGCATCCAGTCTTGCCATCGACCACGATCGGGGGCTGGATTCCCGCCTGCGCGGGAATGACAGAAGGCGCTGGGCGTAGCGGATGCCTTCTGTCAACTTATTAATGTCTTCTTTGGTATTGTAAATTGCGAGGCTGATGCGAGCAGAAGATTCGATGCCGAGTTTGTCATGCAGCGGCATAGTGCAGTGGTGGCCGGTGCGGATGGCGATGCCTCGGCTGTCGAGAATGCTGGCCAGGTCGTGCGGGGGAATGCCTTTGAGATTGAAACTAATCACCCCAATGCGATCTTTGGCATCCTGAGGGCCGTAGATTTCGAGGCTGGGAATTTTTTTCATTTGTTTGAGTGCGTAAGAGGTGAGGATGGATTCGTGATTCTGAATTGCTCTTATAGCTTTCGACCTCTCCTGGCCTGCGGCCACCCTCCCCACGCCTGGGGAGGGGAAATGCGAGAGAAAATCAATCGCGGCGCCAAGGCCGATGACCGCGGAAATATTTGCGGTTCCGGCTTCGAATTTGTGCGGGAGATCCGCCCAAGCGATATCAAGGTTTTGGCTCCCCGATCGAGTCGGGGACCGCGGCGCAAATTGCGCCTTGACTTTTTTTATCATATGCCCGCCAGTTTGATACGGAGGCATCAAATTCAGTAGTTCTTTTTTTCCATACAGCCCGCCGACCCCAGTGGGGCCGTACATTTTGTGGCCGGAGAGCACGTAGAAATCACAGTCTAATTTTTGCACGTCAATCGGAATGTGCGCGCCGGCTTGCGCTCCGTCAATGAGGACATTGGCGCCTTTGCGGTGGGCGGTTTTGATGATCTTCTCAATCGGGTTGATTGTGCCAAGAACGTTGGAAATATGGGCAATGCTGACGATTCTTGTTCTTGGGGAGATTAGGGGAATTAGGGAGGGTAATTTAAGTCGGCCATTGCCATCAATAGGAGCATATTTTATTTTCGCTCTTTTTTTCTTTGCCAGAATCTGCCAGGGGACAATGTTGGAGTGGTGCTCCATTTCGGAAAGCAAAATCTCGTCCCCAGCATGGATGTTCTCATGTCCCCAGGTCCAGACTACAAGATTGATGGCTTCCGTGGCCCCGCTCGTGAGTATTATTTCTTCACGAAACCCCGCATTTATAAACTTCTGAACTTTGTCTCGCGCTCCTTCGTACAATTCTGTTGCTTCCTGCGACAGAGTATGAATGCCGCGGTGAGTGTTGGCATTGTGCTTGCGGTAAAAATCATCCATCGCGCGCAGTACTGATTCCGGCTTCTGCGCGGTCGAGGCATTATCAAGATAGACCAGGCGTTGGCCATTAATTTTGCGTTTTAGGATCGGAAAAACCTTTTCAAACATGCGGATAGTCTAGCAGAGGATTTTGACATTTTCAATGCTTTTCGGTATACTTAAGACAGTACTTAATTATTCAATAAATCTGTACAGTAAAAGGTCTGAAACGCCTGTAGATTCTGCGATTCGTTATTTATGACTTTTCATTACTTGGCATCAAACTCGATATCTTTATCTATCCGCTAATAACGGCTGTTTCGTTTTGACCAGGTAAAATAGATTTCTTACTGCTACAGACTGCATTCATTAACATGAACAGTCTTTTTTTGTTCGCTGCGATCGCCCTCATGGCTGGCGCGGCGATCGGTTACCTGGTACGCAAGGTTCAGGTCAAAGCCAAAATCGATTCCGCGGAAAACCGCGCTGAAAAACTCCTTGACGAGGTTAGGCAAAAAGAAAAAGAAATAATCCTCTCCGCCAAAGACCAAGCCATAAAAATAACCGAAGAGGCCAAGAAACAAGAAACGGAAATCCGCCAGCAGATTTTGCGCATCGAATCGCGTCTGGAGAAAAAGGAAAACGATATCGACGCCAAATCTGCGGACATGGATAAACAGCGGCTCACCTTGGAAAAGCAAAAAGAAGAGCTCCAAAAGATTCGCGAAGAACTTTTGGCCAACCGCGACAAGCAGATCAGCGAGCTTGAGAAAGTCGCCAAACTGACAACCGCGGAAGCCAAAACCGTGCTCTTGGAGCAGACTGAGCGACAGGTCAAAGACGATATGATCGGCCTCACTCGCAAGATCGTCGAAGAGGCGCGCGAAGAAGCAGAGAAAAAAGCCCGAGACATTGTATCGCAGGCCATCGAGCGCGTGAGCGCCGAGGTCTCGAGCGAAACCACTACTACCACGGTGACTATCCCCAGCGATGAGATGAAAGGACGCATTATCGGCAAAGAAGGAAGAAATATCAAAGCTTTCGAACAAGCGCTCGGTGTTGAGGTGATTGTTGACGAATCGCCTGACACGGTTGTAATCTCCGGTTTCAACTCGGTCCGCAGATACGTGGCTAAGGTTACTTTGGAAAAGCTCATTCAGGACGGCCGCATTCATCCGGCGAAAATCGAAGAAGCATACGAGAAAGCCAAGAAAGAGGTAGGACAGATGATCAAAGAAGCGGGAGAGCAGGCCGTCTACGAGCTCGGCATTACCGCGTTTCCGCCAAAATTGATCCAGCTGATCGGCCGGCTCAAATTCCGCACATCTTACGGCCAAAACGTTTTGATGCACTCGGTGGAAATGGCCAAGATGGGAGCGATCATGGCAGAAGAGCTCGGCGCGGATCCCATGATCGTCAAGCAGGGCGCACTTCTCCACGACATCGGTAAAGCCCTCGACCAGGAAATGGAAGGTACGCACGTGGAGCTCGGCGTACAGATCGCCAAGAAATTCAATTTACCTGAAATTATCGTCAATTGCATTGCCGCGCACCACGGCGATGTGCCGCATGGCAGCATTGAGGCCGCGCTTGTTGATGCCTGCGATAATATTTCCGGAGCAAGACCTGGCGCCCGCCGGGACAGCTATGAACAATATGTAAAACGACTTGAGGAACTCGAAAACCTCACCAATTCGTTTACCGGAGTCGAGAAGAGCTATGCGATTCAAGCTGGCCGCGAGATCAGAGTCTTTGTAGAGCCAAACAAAATGGATGACTGGGCCGCTATGAAATTGGCCCGCGAGATCGCAAACAAGATTGAACAGCAGCTCAAATATCCTGGCGAGATTAAAGTGCAGGTCATAAGAGAAATGCGAGTAGTAGAATACGCAAGATAAATATGAAAATCCTTTTTTTCGGCGACATCATGGGCAAGCCCGGCCGCCAAGCAGTTGCCAAAATCTTGCCCATGCTCAAAAGAGAATACGCGCCAGATTTTGTGATCGCTAACGTTGAAAACCTGGCTCATGGCAAGGGGGTTACTCTTGCTACGATGCGGAATCTGGCAGAAGCAGGAGTAGACTTTTTCACCAGCGGCAACCATATCTATGACAAGCCAGAATATAAAGAGGTGTTTGCCGAGTTTGGAGATAGGCTGGTACGGCCGGCCAATTTCGCGCCCGAGTTTATAGGAGACGGCTACAAGATTGTCGAAATCAAAGGCGAGCCTGTCTTGATCGCTAATCTCCTGGGCGAAGTATTCATGGAAAAACAAGTTGACCAAGTGCCGCTTACTAGCCCATTTTATAAAATCAACGAGATTCTTGGTAAGGTTGGAAGCGCTGCCAAAATAAAGATTTTGGATTTTCACGCTGACGCCACCTCGGAAAAGCGCGCCATGGGTTTTTGGGTGGACGGCCGCATGTCCGCGGTTGTCGGCACTCATACGCATGTGCCCACGGCAGACGCGCAGATTTTGCCGCAGGGGACTGGATATGTGACAGACCTGGGCATGACTGGCGCGGCACATTCAGTGATTGGCGTGGCGACCGCGTCTGCTCTGGAACGGTTCCGCGAGCATGATCTGGAGCGCAAAAAAGTTGCTCTTGAGCTCCCCGAAGAAGTCAAAGGTTTTGAAGTCTCTTATGTTCTCATGGAAATTGACGAGCTTTCGGGTAAGTGCCAAAATATCATTAGTAAAGCTATTCCCAATTTGGAAATCTAATGAAACAAACTGTAGTAAAAACTAGGTCATTTTTGAACCCGGAAACGCTGCTGAGAAGCGTACCGCTCGAGCCAGACATGACGGTCGTCGATTTGGGCTGCGGCAACGGACATTATGCGGCGACTGCCGCGATGCTTGTGGGCAAAAAAGGACAAGTGCACGCTTTTGATATTTTGGAAGAGGCGCTTTCTCAGACCGCGACTTTGGCAAGGCTGCAAGGCGCCCAAAACGTGGCCACGAGGCAGTGTGATCTCGAAAAAATCGGCAGTTGCAATCTGCAGGAGCAATCTGCTGACGTGGTTGTGGTTTCGAGCATTTTGCATCAGCTCAAGAATAAAGAAAACGCGATCAGGGAGGCGTACCGGCTCCTCAAGACAGGCGGCCGCCTGCTCCTGGTGGAATGGAAAAAAGATTCGATGATCGGGCCTAAAGTCGCAGAGCGTATTGGTGAAAAAGAAATCAGAGAAATTCTGGAGCATAACGGATTTCGTCCAGCCCGCCCGCAACGCCTGAGCGCTAGCGATGGCGGGCGGGTGTCAGATTTGCCAGCCGGATCTTTTCATTACGCTCTCTTGTATACTAAATAACCATGCCATTGTTTTTACCTGACATTACCAAGCTCTGGGATAAAGTTTATTTGTTCGGACCCAACCCGTTCACGTTGTCCCGTTCTGATCAGATGTTTTTTTACATAGCGATTGGATTTGTTTTTTTGGGACTCGTAGCCAAAATTTTGGTTTGGCGAGCAGAAGACGGCAGCCCGAAGAAATTTTTGTTTAGCAGAGTATTTCACCTGTTTTTTACGGTCGGGCTCTTGCTTTTGTTGTGGTATGGCGCGCGCGTCGAACGCATTCCTATGATTTACACTCATTTTACCGTCCTAATACTGCTCGTGATTTGGCTAGTATGGCTGGTTTTTATCTTTCGCTATTTTTTGCGACAATATCGCCCGCAGCAGCGCGTTTTCGAAGAGGAAAAACTTAAACGCAAATATCTTGTTCGGTAAAACCCTTGTTCCTCCCAGCCTGACAGGACTGAACCTTGGGGAGGCAGGGGAAGAATGGGTCGCCTATCTTTACCAAAAACAGGGTCATGAGATTATCGCTCGAAATTACGAGATTTTTTGGAAGAAAAAAATCGGGGAGATTGATATCATTTGCCGAAAAGCCGAGACCATCATAATAGTCGAAGTCAAAACTCGGACCAGCGAACATTTTATGCCCCTTGAGGACGCGGTAAATTTTCGCAAGCAAAGCTATTTACGCAGGATGACCAAGCTGTTCTTGCAGGCCAATCCCCAGTATGAGGATTGGAATGTCCAGATCGATATCGCGACCGTGCTCATGGACGGCATTGACAATTCCGTTAAAGCTGTTAAACTAATTGAGAATGCGATAGAAGATGTTTGACTACAGTGTGGGTGACCGCACTTTTTTAATCCCTCACCTTTTCTCTGTTGTGAACAGTGAGAGAGTGAGAAAGTAATAATTGTTATATAATTTAAATCAAGTAAGTAAATCCAGCACCTTCCTGTTGGGGTATTCTGGAAGATGCTGGATAAAGAAAGGAAAAGGTGAGGGATGAATTCAGAATTTCTCACAGCGCTTAACGAAATAGCAGAAGAAAAGGGTCTTGATAAAGACGAGGTTCTCAAAATGATTGAGGCGTCTTTGGCTGCGGCATTCCGCAAAGATTATGGCGAAAAAGACCAAAATCCGGTTGTGGAGCTCGACCCAGAAACCATGGCAATGAAAATCTATGACGTTAAAACAGTGGTAGCTGAGGTCATTGATCCCCAAAAAGAAATCCTTGAAGACGACGCCAAGAAGATTAAGAAAAGCTACAAACTCGGTGACGAAATCAGAACCGATATCACGCCAAAAACCGGGACCAGTTTTGGCCGCATCGCCGCGCAGACCGCCAAACAGGTTATCATCCAAAAACTCAGAGAAGCAGAACGCAATGTAATGTTCTCAGAGTTCAAGGCCAAGGAACGTCAGCTGGTTACCGGAGTAGTACAGCGCATCGAAAAAGACACAGTGCTGATTGACCTCGGCAAAGCCACCGGCGTGCTTTTTCCATCAGAGCAGATCAAAGACGAGCAGTATAAAATCGGCGCCAGGGTTAAGGTTCTTATCCTGCATGTTGAGCCTACCCCCAAAGGTCCCAAGATCACTCTATCTCGATCACATCCGGATGTAGTCAGGCGTTTATTTGAAATCGAAGTTCCTGAGGTGTTCAACGGCGTAATCGAAATCAAAGCGATCGCCAGAGAAGCGGGTTCCCGTTCAAAAATTGCCGTGACTAGCTTGCAGGAAGGAGTTGATCCAATCGGCGCTTGCGTTGGCCAGCGGGGAACCCGCGTCCAGACAGTGATGAGTGAGTTAGGCGGCGAAAAGATAGACATTATCGAATGGAGCGAGGACTCAGTAAAATTTATTGCCAACGCTCTTTCGCCAGCCAAGATTTTGAGCGTTGATTTAAATGAAGACACAAAAGAAGCCAAGGTAGAGGTTATGGAAGACCAACTCAGCTTAGCGATCGGTAAAGCCGGACAAAATGTCAGATTGGCTGCGCGCCTTACCGGTTGGAAAATCGATATCGTCGGTCAGGATTTGAGTGGTGGTGACAGCTCCGATGACCAAGGTGTCGAACCCACGACCGAAAGTGCCGGAGAGAAACCTGAACTGGGGCAGGAGCCTGATGACAATCATGCTCCTGATCTCGCGGAAGGCGAGATGCCAACGGAAGAACAGCAGCCGGACGAGACGGCCGCCAAAGAGCAGTCCTCTGAAACTTCTTCCGAAGAAGTTTCAGAGCATCCGGAAGAGATTAAATAATTTACAATTTTTAATTCAAAACCCATGCCACTTATTCCAATGGTTATTGATAAAAGCCCGTTCGGCGAGCGGGCTTACGATATTTATTCGCGGCTCCTCAAAGAGCGGATCATTTTTCTCGGTGAGCCGGTGGATGACAATGTCGCCAACACTATCATTGCGCAGCTTTTGTTTCTGCAGGCCGAAGATCAAAAGAAAGAAATCAAAATGTATATCAACTCTCCTGGCGGATCAGTTACCGCCGCACTCGCCATTTATGACACGATGCAGTACGTAAAAAATGTCTCCACGATTTGCATTGGCCAGGCCGCTAGCGCCGCGGCAGTGCTTTTGGCCGCAGGAGAGAAAGGCAAACGATATTCGTTGCCCAACTCCCGCGTTCTGATTCATCAAGTAATGGGAGGCTCGGAAGGACAAGCCAGGGACGTGGCGATTCAGACGAAAGAAATGCTGCGCATAAAAAATCAGGTTGATAAAATTTTGTCATTTCATACCGGACAACCAGTCAAAAAAATTGAGGCTGATACGGATCGCGATTTCTTTATGACTGCGGACGAAGCAAGAAAATACGGGATCATCGACAAAATCATCTCCTAACGCAATAAAACGACTGCCGCCGCGGTCGTTTTTGTTTTTCTGCGGTTGACAAAACATCCGGTATATCGCACTATGAAATTGAAACTTGGCCGTTCGTCTGGAAAAAAATATCAAGCTCACATATTATATCGCAGCCTCTAGTCCGCAGTTCATTTCGACTGCGGGCCTATGACTTGGCAGGCAACTACCGCGAGGTCGCAGTTTTCGCCCAGCTGAAATTCCCGCTGTACATTTCAATACCCCTGATTTTTGCAATTTTGTCTTTGTTAACGGTCACGCTCAAACAAATTTGGAAAATAAAAAACAAATAATCATCGCGAGTTCTTTGCTGCTGGCGCTCACCTCAGTTTTTTTGCCCAGACCGGCCCAAGCAGCGAGCTTGTACTTCAGCCCCGCAAGCGGCAGCTTTAGTGTTGGCGCGACATTCAATGTCACAGTGCGCACAGACACGCAGGGCGCAGCAGTTAACACAACAGAAGCCAATATCGCTTATCCGAGCGAATCTCTGGAGCTGGTGCGCGTTACCGCGAGTCCGACTTTTTATCTCCAGACACCCGGTTCGCCGGCGCGAGGCAATGGCACGGCTTATTTTGGCGGTGGGTTACCCAGCCCTGGTTACACTGGCGCGAATGGCGTGGTCGGCACCATGACTTTTCGGGCGATAAAAGAAGGGGATGCTACAGTATCAATTTCCAGCGGTAAGGTTTTGCTGAATGATGGCAGTGGCACAGAGGGTTTGAACGCGACTGCTGGCGCAAGATACGCAATCACCACAGCGCCAACGCCGCAACCAACCACTGGCGGGCATGGCTCGCCCGTGGTGTCGTCTGCCACACATCCTGATCCAGGGAAATGGTATCGCGGCAAGACCGCTACTCTGTCCTGGTCGCGGCCCGAAGGCGTTTATGGGTTTAGCTTTGAGCTGGACCACGATCCTGGAACTGTCCCAGACAATATTCTGGACACGACCATAACTACCACGCGCACATACGAGGACCTCGCTGACGGGGTCTGGTATTTCCATATCAAATCTCGCGGCCAAAGTCTTGGCTCTGCTTTTGGCGAAACCGCCCATTTTCCAATCCAGATTGACACGGTCGCTCCAAAGCCGCTTGATATAAAAGTTCCTGAGCACGACAACCTTCAGGATATGCCCTCGACCTTTACTTTATATTTTGAGCACGACGACCCGAACCTAGATTATTACGAGCTCTATCTAGACGGTGTTCTCATCGCAACCATTCCGCATAATCCATTTACTTTTGAAAATCTGGCGCCTGGCCACCACTCGATAAAACTGGTCGCCTTTGACAAAGCAGGCAACAAAACAGAATCGTCTCTATCAATCGCAGTAACGCAAAAAACGCCGGCCTTGGGTTTAGATTTTTTTGACCAAACCTTTACCCTGCCCGCGTACATTTTGATTATCTTAAATTTGGTAGTGATCATTTTGCTTGCTGTGATCATTTGGCTCGTGGTCCGGCGGCGGCACAGCGGCAATAACCTGGATGAACGAATCAATGATTTGCAAAAACAAATTGACAAGAGTTTGGAGAAGACCAAGAAAGAAATCGGCCGCAAGCTGACGAAGCTGATCAAGCAATACGAAGGCCAGGTTTCCGAAGATGACCTGCAGGCCGCTGATCTCATCAAAGAAGGAATAGCTGAGGCCGAAGAAAAAATAGATACTGAGCTCTCGCGGTTATCAGAGGCCAAGCGGCAGACCCGCGGCAGCCGTTCTAAAACCAAAGATGCTGAATAGATTTCAGATCCGGGAAATGATAAACAAAAAGCCGAAATTGATCATTCAGGCTCCAGCTGGTTTTACCCTCATCGAACTTCTCGTGGTCATCTCCGTGATCGGGCTGCTGGCCAGCGTGGTGCTGGTCAGTTTGAATACTGCGCGATCCAAGGCCCGGGATGCAAAGCGCCGAGCCGATATTCGGCAGATGGGTACAGCGTTGGAGCTGTATTTTGACCAGTTCGGAGTCTACCCGGGCGATACATACAATGGTTGGGAGCCGATTTGCACGACTTCGCCGAGCAACATGGCTCCAGTAGTGAGCGCGGGCTTTATTGCCAAAATCCCTTGCGATGCCAGCAGTAACTGGTACTATTTCGATCCTGAATTTGATGTACCGGGAGGAACATCTGCCTACTGTTTGTATTCTGATCTGGAAAGCGGAGGTTCGTTTGGCGTTAAGGGAGGAAATCCTCCTGGTTGTCCGGGAACATAGTTTACGCCTGGCGCACAGTCAGTGTAAATAATTGACGATTTGAATAAATGAAAAAGTCAAAGGGCTTCACATTAATCGAACTCCTCGTGGTCATCTCCGTGATCGGGCTTTTGGCCAGCGTGATTTTGGTGAGTTTGAACTCGGCAAGAGTTAAGGCAAGGGATACTAGGCGCTTGGCTGATATAAAACAGTTCCAAACCGCCCTTGAACTCTATTATGACAAAAATGATCGATACCCTATTTCTGGAGGAGCGACATCGCCTAACAGCAATTGGAGCAACAGCGGCGATGGCAGTTGGATAACTTTGCAAACAGCCCTTAATCCGTACCTATCTAAATTGTCCATTGACCCAAAACAAAGTCCGTCTGGAACTTGGCCGGGGTCCGCAGGAGAACATGGCTACGCCTTTTATTCAAGAACCGATAGCGGTTGTGTGCAGGGACAGTGGTATATGATTGTGTATCAGCTAGAAAATGCAAAAGGACCCGACCCGGGATTAACAGCCTGCGATGGAGAATTCTATCAATATGGCGGTATCGGGAGTGACACTAATATTAAAACCATTGGTGTAAGAGTGAAATAAAATGAAACAACCATCGCTAACAGGTTTTACTCTCACCCCTCGACCCCGCTCGTCTTTCGACAGACTTTAGGACGACCTTGAGCTTGCCGAAACGGTCGCGACCTTGCGCAGCAAGGGAGGGTTTACATTAATCGAACTCCTGGTCGGGGGCAGATGGGCAAATTAAATTAAACCTGCTAAGATTACCTTACAAGTAGTAATAACCCTGCTAAAATGTATATCCATAGACAAATTGAAACTGAACTTAGGCCGTTTTTGGAACGAAAAGAAGCGGTGGCTCTGCTTGGTCCCAGGCAGGCCGGAAAGACCACCTTAATGCGGCATATTGCCGAAGAATGGGAAAAAAACGGCAAAAAAGTCAAATTTATAACATTGGAAAAGCGAAGCGATCTGGAATTGTTTCAGGATTCCATTGAGGATTTTAAATCTTTAGTTGAAGACTACGACTGCGTGATTATTGACGAGTTCCAATACGCCAAAGACGGGGGTCAGAAATTAAAATATCTGTACGACACTACTGGGATAAAATTCATAATTTCCGGTTCTTCATCTCTGGAGTTGAGATTTCAGACGGGCAAGTACATGGTGGGGAGATTATTTGATTTTAAGTTTTTGCCGTTTTCCTTCAGGGAGTTTTTATCGGTCGCGGATACCGAGCTGTTTGTCCTGCTGAATAAGCAAATCGATCCCGCCTCCTTTTTGCGTTTTCATGCCAAAAAAGGATTTGGTCCGGCCATAAATAAGAGGCTTGCCGGCAGATTGGAAGATTATATTGTTTATGGCGGTTATCCGGCAGTAGTGCTGTCAAAAACCGGCAGTGAAAAACAAAAAGTTTTGGAGAGCATTATTGAAAAATATTTATTGCGAGATATTAAAGGCCTTTTGAATTTGGCGACTGACGATGATCTGATCAGACTAAGCAAATTTTTGTCGACACAGGTTGGCGGCCTCATTAACTTTAACGAACTTTCCAACGCCTCCGGACTGAATTACAAGTCGGTTTTACAACACCTCAATATCCTGGAGCGAACTTTTATTATTGAGCTAATCCGTCCGTTTTTTACAAACCGGCGGACAGAACTGGTAAAAAACCAAAAGAACTATTTTGTCGATTTGGGTGTCAGGAATTTTTTGATTTCAGATTTCCGGCGGCTGGAAAAAAGGGACGACGCCGGTTCGGTTATGGAGAATTACGCCTATAATTTGCTCTCCCGGCTGCTGCCGTCTTCCAAAATGAAATACTGGCGCACAAAAAGCGGGGCCGAAGTTGATTTTGTGGTTGAAACGGAGGGAGGGGTCTGCCCTATAGAAGTGAAGTATGCTTCCACCAGAATAGTTGGTAAAAGCTTTTATAGTTTTATTGAAAAGTTTAAGCCCAAAGTAGGCGTAATACTGACTAAGGATTTTTGGGGAGAAGAAAAAATTGGGAAGGCAACCGTAAAATTTATTCCTTTAAGTTATTTTTAGCGAATGAATAAGCATAATCAAGGCTTCACCCTTACACCAAATTTTGGTGTGGGCTCCGCCAGGGCGGAGCGGGGGTTTACCCTTATCGAACTTCTCGTGGTCATCTCCGTGATCGGCCTGCTGGCCAGCATGATTTTGGTGAGTTTGAACTCGGCGCGAGTTAAGGCAAGGGATGCGAGAAGACTTGCAGACATGCGCCAGATCTCTACAGCTCTCGGCCTTTATTACGATAAAAATGGTTTTTATCCGCAATTAAACAGCGAGAATGACAACTCTGGCAGTTATTGCGGCGGCTGGGATACTTCTAAACGGGATGCTGACGGCGATGGTCGTTTTTTTATTCCGGCTTTGGTGACTGAAGGGTTTATGAGCAAGGTGCCCGGAGATCCGTTTGATTCACAATTAGGCCAGACCGGCTGCGGCGGCTATGATTATTATCTTTACAGTGCCGGCAGCTATGACTGCAGTGCAGCGAAGGGTGGTTTTTTTGTGTTTGGGATACGCGATATGGAGGGCGTAAGCGGCGGCAACCATCCTTCCAGTCCGGGCTGGAGATGTCCGATCAGGGATTGGTCTACAGAGTTTGAATGGGTAACGGGCGGTTATACAAAATAATATCCGCATCGCTCGTCTTTCGACAGACTTTAGGACGACCTTGAGCTTGCCGAAATGGTTGGGCTTTATCCAGCACCACTTTTCACTGATTTGATTTTTTTGGTTGTTTTCATTTGGAGCGGCAATTGTTGATTCAAATACCGCAAATTTGACAGAATTTGAGGTATTATGATACCATGTATTATATGAAATTCAAACGAAAACAACATATTTTAGAGGCATTAGTGCCAAAAAGGGTTTTGGTTATTTATGGACCAAGACGGGTTGGCAAGACTACTATGTTAAAGGACTATATAGACACTCAATCAGACAAGAGAGTCTATTTTTCAACCGGCGACGACATAGATTTGCGAAAAATAATTCAATCTGAAAGACTGAAAGAGATTCTTGATTTTGCGCGTCCTTTTGATGTTATTGCCATAGACGAAGCCCAGTTTATTCCTTCCATCGGCCTTGGCGCAAAAATGATTATAGACGCTTTTCCGGAAAAAAATATTATTCTGACCGGCTCGTCTTCGCTTGACCTGTCAAACAAAATAGGCGAACCGCTGACTGGTCGTCACTTCACTCTAACACTTTTTCCATTGTCGCAAGGGGAAATGGATGGAAGTCGTTTTGAGCTTAACACGCACCGCGAGGATTTTCTTATATACGGTTCGTATCCGGAAGTGTTGAATGAGCCTGACATAGAGCGGAAAAAGAAAATCCTTACTGAACTAGTCGCTTCATATCTTTTTAAGGACGCGCTTGCCTTGGAGGCCGTGCGTTCCCCGGATACTCTTTTGAATATAGCCAAGTGCCTTGCTTTCCAGGTTGGCAATGAAGTTTCCATAAATGAAGTTGCCCGGACAGCTAAAACCGATGCCAAGACGGCGGCTAAGTATCTGGATCTTTTGGAGAAGATGTTTATTATACGGAGAGTCAGGGGCTTCTCCCGCAACTTGAGGAACGAAATATCCAAAAAACCCAAATATTATTTTTTGGACAACGGCGTGCGCAATGCGGTGATATCGCAGTTCAATTCGCTGTCTTTACGCAACGACATCGGCGCTTTGTGGGAGAATTTTATTTTTATGGAATTGCTGAAAAAATCCGGCATAGAGGAAACCTATGACAATTATTATTTTTGGCGCACGCACACGGGCCAGGAGATAGACATTATCAAAGAAACAAACGGGGCGCTTACGGCTATTGAATGCAAATGGGCAAACTCCGCCGGAGCCACGCCCTCTTTGTGGAAAGAGGCTTATCCGCAAGCCCCCTTGCTGACGGTGCATAAAGACAACTATCTTGATATGCTGATAAAACAGCCGTGAAATCAAAAACAGGTTTTACTCTCACCCCTCGACCCCGCTCGTCTTTCGACAGACTTTAGGACGACCTTGAGCTTGCCGAAATGGTTGGGCTTTATCCAGCACCAGTTTTCCATAATATAAATATTTAAGATTGTAAAATTGCCGCTCCAAATGAAAACAATCAAAAAAATCAAATCAGTGAAAAGCGGTGCTGGATTTACATTAATCGAACTCCTCGTGGTTATTTCCGTGATCGGGCTTTTGGCCAGCATGATTTTGGTGAGTTTGAACTCGGCCCGCGAGAAAAGCCGAGTGGCGGCCGCGGCCATGACCCAGCGTCAGTTGCAGAAAGCAGTGGAGCTATATTTGGACCAGATGGGTTTTTATCCTCCTGACACTGGTCGGGGTTGGGATCCGGGTTTTGCCAAGCCGCTTCCGTATAATCTTGACACTGGTGCTGACTGCAACGTCAATTCAGGAGACTGTCCTGCGTGTGGTCATTGCCCGACTGATTGGATCACCCAGGCGCAAGCCAATTGGCGCGGTCCTTATATGGGAACCTGGCCAAGCACTCCCTGGGGAGGCAAGTATGATTATAACCATTGGGCCGCGGTTACAGATCGGTATGGTTGTCTGGTGCCTGCAGGAATATATGTCGGGGCGCAAGGCGACTATAGTAACGCAAATACGATCCCCGCGGTATCAGAACAGAGCATGCTGGACAAACAGCTTGATAATGACGGTTGCCTCAACGGAGAATCACAAATGGTTTTACACCGTTTGTAAACAATGATTTCTTCATGGCTTGGATTTTAGTGTTAAAATCTGATACAGTTTGATTATGTACCCCGTTAGAAATCACAGATTCTTAAATAATCAATAATCCTTAACCAAAACCCAATGCTCAAATTCGTTCACAAGCATCATTACAAAAAAAGCGATCATCCCGGCAAAATCATCATCACCTATTCTCTGTCCGAGATTGTCATGGGCGGGCTGCTCATCATCATGCTCACCTTCTATATCTACAACTACCTCTCTACCAACCTCAACCCCCCTGTAGCCAGCCGCGTCTATTACAACCCGCCCATCCCAGAACCCGCTAAAATCCCCGGCCTGCTCGAGCAATGATCCCCTTTTCAGCCCCCCAAAAGCCTACCCCAAAAGCGGGTACGTTTTCGGGATGACCCCGGCAAGGGGGAGGGAACCAAATCCATGACGTTAGTCAAAAGTTCCAAAGACTTCACCCTCATCCCTCGACCCCGCTCGTCTTTCGACAGACTTTAGGACGACCTTGAGCTTGCCGAAATGGTTGGGATTTATCCAGCACCAGTTTTCCATAATATAAATATTTAAGATTGTAAAATTGCCGCTCCAAATGAAAACAATCAAAAAAATCAGATCAGTGAAAAGCGGCGCTGGGTTTACATTAATCGAACTCCTCGTAGTCGACGCGATAGACTTGACAAGTATATGTAATTCATATACAATACTATTATGAGAATTTTGCCTAAACCGGTACAGTTTGAATGGGACGCGGGCAATAAAGCAAAGAGTTTGAAGAAGCACGGAATTTTTCCACAGGAATCAGAGCAGGTTTTCCGGAGCGATGATTTTATTCTATTAGGCGATAAACGGCATTCGCTTACCGAGGAAAGACAATTAATTATAGGGACGACGGATTTAGGAAGATTGTTATCTATGGTTTTTACGATCCGCGACAGGCGGGTCAGGATAATTTCCGCCAGGCCATCGTCCAAAAAAGAAAGGAAAATCTATGAAGAAACGGCTAAAAGTTCCTAAATTTAAAGATGAAGACGAAGAAAGGGCATTTTGGGATAAAACAGACTTTGGCGATTATTTTGAGGCCAAGGATTTTGAGCGGGCAATTTTCCCTAATTTAAAACCTACCGCCCATTCTATCTCCATTCGCATTCCTGACTATATGCTTTACAATGTCAAGGAGCGCGCCAATGCTATAGACATCCCATACCAGGCGCTGATGAAAAAATATATTGCGGATGGAATCCGCAGAGATTTGGCGATGGATAAGAAAAAATAAGTTTTCGGGACATTTCCTGGAAAAGAAACAAAAATGAAAAATAGATCCGGTTTCACCCCGTTCGAAATAGCCCGCCCCAAAGGCCAGAGGGCGCGATTTCTAACGGGGTTTACTCTCATCGAACTTCTCGTGGTTATTTCTATCATTGGCCTTTTGGCCAGTGTGGTGCTGGTCAGTTTGAATGCGGCGCGGGCCAAAGCCAGAGATACGAAACGCAAGGCCGATTTGGCGCAAATAGTCAAGGCATTGGAGCTGTATTATGATCAGTACGGTGTATATCCTCCTTTTCGCGCATCAAATACATGCGGTGGTGTTCGAAATGATTGGGCGACTAGTTACTGTTCTGATCCTAATTGGTTATCTACAGACTCTAATTTTTTGCAATTTTTACCTAAGCCACCCTTAGATCCTTTAAACATATTGAGCACCATTCAGCCCGGCCAAGACACTCCTTGGTGGGAAGCATATACTTACACTTATGGAGTTAGCGCTAATGGCCAGGTTTATGATCTGTTGACTTCACTGGAAAGTTCAGGAGACCGAGATCGTTGCGATTTTAAATTTTGGAAATCGCAAGCTGTTTGGTTGGACAGTATCTGCTGGTCGAGCGGCGTTTTTCCCCGCGCCGATCAAATTTATTCGGTAAAATAAACTTTATAAATGGACAAAGGGAAGACGCTCGGCGTCTTCCCTTTAAGGCGGTGCTAGTTTTTTTGCTTTGGGCTTTTCCCTTCCTCGGCCTCCGAGGCCTTTCTGTTCTTCCAGTATTGCTTCATGAAGACAGACTTGGTTTTTTTCTGGGCCGCAGTTAGATGACGGCCATTTTTCTTTGTCGGCCCGGGTGTTTGCCGTGTGAGATGCTGGGCCTTGGCCCGCTCGGATGCGACCTTACGCTGGGCAGCGGTCCATTTTCGGGTTTTGCGTTTCGCCGTAGCGGGTGAGGACGCGGGCCGTGAAGGTTGAAGGGTAGGTTTCGCCAACCGAGATAATCCTTCTCGGGTATCTGCAATTTCGTCCGTGAGACGACTCTGTTCTGCTTGAAGCCCAAGCAGTATCAGCGTAAGCTCTCTTTTTCTATCCATCTTTAATCCTCCTTTAGTTTTAGTCGAGTGATTACCTGGACGCGAGACGAGAAATCGTTAGTAATTTCGATCCCAAAATATAGCCAATTTATGAGGATTTGTCAACGGCCCGCTGGATTGCGCTTCCAAAAACTTGACAAGCCTTAAAACCTGGGCTAAAATGAATTCACCTTTATAATTAAGCATTTTGGAGATAAGCAACCGCAGCTACTCTACCTAAATAATCCGTGTGTTAGGGGGATATGGACACGCATTTGGTAAAGCGTGTTTTTTGTCGCCGAAAAAGCCTCTGTTTATAAAAGCGCACTTTGGCAACTGAATAGTGATAGGAACCCCTACACCCTTGTTCAAGGGTGAGGGGAAATACGTCAATTCCGATGATTCGGAAATCGGTTGAATGATCCGATTTCAAAAAAACATTCAAAAACGTTCAGCTCATTTATGAACTTGAACAAACTATAAGAGTTTGATCCTGGCTCAGGATGAACGCTGGCGGCGTGCCTTATACATGCAAGTCGAGGGGGTTAGACCCCCGGCGAACGGGTGAGTAATACATAGGTACTTTGCCTTGGCGGAGGATAACCAGCCGAAAGGTTGGACAATACTCCATGTGATCGCAAGATCAAAGCTTGTCCCAGCACAAAAGCGGGGATCGGCACCAAGGAATAGGCCTGTGTCCTATCAGCTAGTTGGTGAGGTAACGGCCCACCAAGGCTATGACGGGTAGCTGGTCTGAGAGGATGATCAGCCACAATGGGACTGCGACACGGCCCATACTCCTACGGGAGGCAGCAGTAGGGAATTTTGGACAATGGGGGAAACCCTGATCCAGCGACGCCGCGTGCGGGATGAAGGCCTTCGGGTTGTAAACCGCTTTTGTAGGGGAAGAATTTCTGACTGTACCCTGCGAATAAGAGGTTGCTTACTCTGTGCCAGCAGCAGCGGTAATACAGAGACCTCAAGCGTTATCCGGAATCATTGGGCGTAAAGCGTACCGATAGGTGGTTTTGTTAGTGTCTGGTTAAATTTAGGGGCTCAACTCCTAAACCGCTAGGCATACTGCAAGACTAGAGGAACAAAGAGGAAGCTGGAACGAACGGTGTAGCAGTGAAATGCGTTGATATCGTTCGGAACACCGATAGCGAAGGCAGGCTTCTGGATGTTTCCTGACACTGCTAGGACGAAAGCGTGGGGAGCGAATGGGATTAGATACCCCAGTAGTCCACGCTGTAAACGATGCTGACTAGGCACGAGAGAGTATCGACCCTCTTTCGCGCCGAAGCTAACGCGTTAAGTCAGCCGCCTGGGGAGTACGGTCGCAAGACTAAAACTCAAAGGAATTGACGGGGATCCGCACAAGCGGTGGAGCATGTGGTTTAATTCGACGATAAGCGAGGAACCTTACCTGGTTTTGACATTGCACTGCAAGCGCTAGAGATAGCGTCGCCTTCGAGGGTGTGCAACAGGTGCTGCACGGTTGTCGTCAGCTCGTGTCGTGAGATGTTGCCTTAAGTGGCAGAACGAGCGCAACCCCTGTCGTGTGTTACTTCTGTCACACGAGACTGCCAGGGTTTAACCTGGAGGAAGGTGGGGATGACGTCAAATCAGCGTGGCTCTTACAACCAGGGCTACACACGTGCTACAATGGGGTGCAACAAAGGGACGCCAAGTCGCAAGACGGAGCCAATCCCGACAAACCACCCCCCAGTTCGGATTGAGGGCTGCAACTCGCCCTCATGAAGCCGGAATCGCTAGTAACCGTGGATCAGCCTCGCCACGGTGAATACGTTCTCGGATTTTGTACACACCGCCCGTCACACCATGGAAGTGGGTAGTACCCGAAGCTTCTTTATGGAGTTAAGGTAAGACTCATGACTGGGGTGAAGTCGTAACAAGGCATCGGTAGCGGAAGCTGTCGATGGATCACCTCCTTTCTAAGGAGATTAATCGATGATCCTGTCTTTACGACAAAAGATCATCAAGGTGTGGTCGAATCTGCTTATGGCCCGCAACGCTGGGCCGGAAGCAGATCTATACGACGTATTTCACTATTCCTATCACTATTCAGAGGCCAACCTCGAGAAATAAACCGCCGCTTGGATTGTCCAAAGTTGCAGGTTAGGTCACAGATTGTGTAGTTTGGCTCCTCTCTAATTACGCGATCAGGCAAGCCAGCACCAGGAGCGCCAGCTTGTACCAGCGATTAATGCTCACGACCAGGGTTTTGTAGGAGCAGGGAGGAGCAAGAATTTCCCAGACTGACTTTTTGGTTTCAATGTTTTGTTTCTTCCAGAATAACGCCAGAGAAATGGAATCTTCAATGGAGATGGCCAACCTTCGACAGGAAGTATGATATTTCAAGGGATTTGTGGAGTTTCGTAATTCAAAGTTAATATCCATTCGCCCTGCGACAGCCGCAGGGTTTTTTGATATGATGGGGGCATGAGAGAAAGGCTAGGATACACACCGCCAGAAGAAAAGAAAGGCACCGTAGAAAGCGGGCATAAAGCGCAATGGGAAGCCTGGCAGAAAGAGGGCCGAGAACGCTTTAACGCGGCTCGCAGGGATCATGAACGAGCCAGTCAGGAATATTTAGTAAAAGCAGAACAGGCAGAAGCAGCAGAACAATTGTATCAGGTATTTCTTGACGCCAAATTTTGGCACCATCAAGAGGATATCATCAAGCAAGCAGGTCTAGCCCGCAATCAAAAAAACTTTGAGTTTTTATCACTGGTCGCGGCAAGCTCTAAAAATATTCCTCCAAATTGGGATAAAAATGAAAAATTCTATGAGGATGAAGATTATATTCGCATCAGAGGCTTTGAAGGCGAGATATTAAATAAAAAAATAAAAGAAGAGTCGCGGTGGACTGCTATCGGCTTTGACGACATGTTAAATAGCGATGATTTTATAGTCGATTACGAAGAATATCTTATCCGGATTTTGGCTCGTTCGTTTGGCCAATACCATGAAACAGAGTACCGAAATCAGGCTGAAGAGAACTTACTTTTGCTTTTAAAGCGGATAGAAACAAAAGAGGAAGAAACTATTAAGGAGTATAGAGAGTCATTTCCACCAGATGATCATCCAGAAGAGCAGATTCAAGCCCAAGACTATGTTACTGATGAATGGATGGCGCAAACATTTGGACATGCTGATATATATTTTGGCGAGACTTACGCAGACATAATACAGAGCATTGGCGAGGTAGGTTCAAAAAAATCAATCAAGCCTATTGTTGAACTGACGAGCTCAAAACCAGTAGAGTTAATTGGGGTAATGGCTCGAACACTCTCCAAACTTGCCCCGGCAGAATCTGCCAAAGCAGTGTTTTCGAAATACGGGGAAATCGTGGATCAAACAGCACAAATCACTAAATTTATTAAAGAGCAATTTAGCACAACAAATACTGAACCACGGCTTGCAGATAAAATAGCTGAAAACCTTTTGCGGCGCGGTAATGAGCTGTTGATGAGGTTTGCCAATTTGCCAGACATGCCAAGTGAGGATGTGATTCGCGATCTTGAACACATTAAGGCCGAAGTCCTGCTTTTTGCAGCCACCTTTAGAGAAGTTTCCAAACAGAAAGATTTTTCTGTAGAGGAGTTTATGACAAAATCGATAGAAATCAAAGACTCGGCGCAACTCACGGAAGAAGAAAAACAGCGTATGCTCTCTGTGTTTAAATCAAACAGAGATTTTTATCCAGATAGTTTGCGAGAGATAACTTCAGGAGAATTCAATAAAATCCTCAATGAGCCTGGGCACGAGTTTCGAATTCTAAAAAATCGTGATAACGTGATTGCATTTATAGGGGTGAATTATCGCTTGGACGGTTCAGTTTACGCGCACTCGTTTAACCTTGACCGGAACGCCAAAGGCACGTCTGTCGCAATAAACATGGTTAAATCCGGGCTGGATCAGATCGGCCGTGACCATGATGTTGAGGCTGCGGTTTACGTAAATAACCCAATTCTCGGGTATTATAAAAAATTTCTCGGTTTTAAAGTTGTCGGCGAAACAACTTATCACGGTTCCGAGGAAAAATATATCAAATTGTTGCGGCCGAAGATAGCAAAGCAGGAGCAAGCGGGAATAGCGGCTTAGCTGTCTGCCACAAAGCCCCAAACAGTTCTTTGTGCATTTTGGCGATTTGCGGGTGCTCGATGAGAATACCAATCACCGCGCCTTTATCGAGACTGAGATAAGAAACTTTGTTATCGTAAATGTACATAACCGTACTGAAAGCAGCGCCTTCTGGGATGACTCGGATCTCTGTTGTCTGACGGTCGATTTTTTTTGCCCGGACCCTGATATATGCAGAATCTATGGTCAGCATTTTTTTGTGGATCTGTTTTTGGTTTCGTTTTCCTACGTACTCTTCGTTTATTTTTGGGTAATGTTTGTTTACCGCTTCATTATCGATATATGAATAAATTTCCGTAGCCGCAGTTAGTGAATCGGCCAGAATTTTTTGAATTCCCTCCAGGCCCTCGTAAAATTTTACCCCTGGCTTGCCGGACACCAGGTTGAAATCTGAAACCAGGCCGGAGAGCACGCTGTCCAGCGCGGTTTGGGCTTGCCGGGCTGCTTCGGTTTTTTTCTCGGCAAATTCTTTCAGCTTGAGGGGGTGGGCCGGTTCGAACACGGACACTTTGCCGACCTCATCTTTTTTGGTGGCCAGACCTGCGGCAATCAGCTCGTCCAGGATTTTGTAGACCAGGGAACGCTTGTACGGCGAATTTTGGGCGATTTTGCGGGCAGGGGACGGGCCGAGTTTCAATAGAGCTTCATACACTGACGCTTGCTCTTTCGATAAACCTGCTTGAATTAGAGGTTGTTCGTACATGGGGGGAAAGTATTAAGGGATGAATTTCGTGTATTTTCCCTCCCCTTGATGGGGAGGGATTGAGGGAGGGGTGACAAAAAGCTTATACTCACCCCCACCTAACCTCCCCCCTCAAGGGGGAGGAAACACCACGGTTTAGCCTTTCTACGGGTATTATACTCCTCTTTAAGATATTTGTCAAAAAACTATAACAAAAAAGTGGCTCAAAATGGCCATTTTTTTGTCTTGTGTTAGCCAATTTTTTAAAACATGCCACACAGCATTGACATTTTGCTGATTTTGGTATATCATGTGTTGTTAAGCTCAAAAAAGCCTAACAAGCACCTTTTCAAAGACATATGGCAAACCAAGCTTTCTGAGGAGAAAGGCATTGGGATAAACAATAACTATTAGATAAGGCTCTCCTCAAACCGAGGAGAGCCTGTTTGTTGGAAAGGGTTGTGTAGAGGTAAATCTAGGCAGCAGGGATAAATACAGGTTTAGCCTTAAATACTCCTAGCAAGAATCCTCTATACAATTCTCTCCGACACGGACGCGGACAGTCGCGGACATAAAATACTCGCAGACTGACGCGGACGGAATATATGAATCCTTCCGGCGAACAATTAAGTCCAGGAGGCGGATCGAAAAGATCATAAGAGTAATGAATGAGTCGAAGAGTGTTCTTTAAACCAAGTGTCTATGTTTCCCTGATCTATTCCCTCCCACTTGTGGGGAGGACTAAGGGAGGGGGAATCAGACCAAATACTCAAAGTTAAATGGACTACGCAAGCTGTCGATCGAGGAGATAGGACGGCGGAAACAAGGTTAACTTTCTAAATCCAAAGCGAGAGCATACGAACATCAAAATTTGTCTTTGCGAGGGTACGCCCGAAGCAATCTCAAATTTTGACCGAAACAATCGCCAAGGGACTATCGAGCTGAAGAGCTCACGATAGTAAAGAGTGCAACTGTTCTGATGATTTTGTAAAAGCCCTCTACAGGAGAGCATCCCAGTAGTAGAAACTTTGTTTCACTACGGGGTAAAAGGCCTGAACAAAATTATCAGGATAACGAGTCATCAGGACAGTACAGTCTTTATTATAAAG
>Ga0155177_112_pt1 | contig 30962 bp, 26 predicted proteins | sample RifCSPhighO2_01_FD_106145 | JGI IMG/M metagenome (GOLD analysis project Ga0155177, IMG submission 106145) | Candidatus Doudnabacteria bacterium RIFCSPHIGHO2_01_48_18 | reverse complement strand
TTCCGAAGGGATCTGATTGAGTTGAAAGATCATAGGGTACAAGATTAGGAATTAATACCTTAATCATAACCTGTACCATTTGGCTTATATTACCCTGGCAAAAACTCTTGACAAAAATGTAATAATATTGTAGGTTAGAGTATACTAAAACAAACGGTACTTTTGAATTTCATGCTAAGGAGGGTTGTTATGAAGAGATTAGTTATGTTTGGACTAGTTATTTTGGGTATTGCCATACCGCCCTCCTTTGTGGAAGGGCAGGGACTGGGTTCAAAAACGGTTTTGCCCAGATGGGCAGACGGCCACGGGTGGAGCACAGACCTGGTGTTCCTGAATTATGGTCATGAAAAGACGCCAGTAGTGGTAAAATTTTATCGCGTTCGGGATGATGGCATTTTGCCTGACGCGATTCCAGTGGAAATCATTTCCTACGACACTGAGGGGAATGCACAAACGCAAAGCAACCACCAAATTATAGATGGATCAATCAGCATAGGCCTGCTCAAGAGGGCTGAGATTCATACTCTTGGCTTGTCTAGGGAATTGCAAGCCGGTTCCATCGAGGTTTTTGGTTTGAACAGTCGGGTAACGGTAGAAGAGCGTTTGCGTTATCCCTATGGCAGAGATCGCCTGGTTACCAGTGTGTTTCCATCTGAACCCCGGCCATCCCACACGATCCTGATTGATTACAAAAAAAGCAGTTTTTTGGAACAGTCCACGGGGTTGGCGATTGTGAATCATAATCCAAACCCAACAAGAGTCCATTTAATTTTAGTGGACTCTGCTGATCGGCCGTTAAACTCTACTCCACTGGATGTGGAGTTGCCCCCTCACTCAGACAAAGGATTGTTTGTTCATGAACTGTTCGGGGATTTGCTGAAGGGTCGTTCCGAATTCCATGGTTTATTGCGAGTTACAAGCGACGATTTTACCTCGGCAATGGCTTTGGGGTTTCAGTTTCAACCTGATGGCCGTTTCCTGATGAATAGCTCTCCGGCTTTTCCAGGAGAATACCGAAGTCCGGGGGAACAGATTGCCAGAACGGTGTACCCAATTTGTTTTTATCCCGCTGATGTTCCAGAAGACCCTGGGTGCGCCGCAGTCCTCCCGAAAAGAGAACTGAGCGCTTACACTTGGTGGTCTATGGAATTGACTCGCGCTGGATATGGCAGTTTGGAAAACCTAGTCACGCTGCCGTACGACTCTTCGGGTAAGATTTTCGTCCAGAAGATGACCGGACAGCAGACTGCCGCGTACTATTGGGAGGACTTCGTGAACAATTTCGGGTTCAGCTACTGGGCAGAATTCCAAAACCGGTTCCCGAATCGCTTCCGATTCGTTGCTCTCAACAAGGTGGGACAAATCGGCCAGGGTGGTCGTGGCGACGCGGTGGTTCCAGGCCCTATCAGCATCCACGACAAAAATATCCAGGTTGAGGGAAGCTGGGCGGATTATGTTTCGCATAGCTTCCTCTGTACAGATATTCCCTCGACCAGGCCTGTATCCGAGCTCACCCGCCACGCCTCGGCTCGGTCAGTGTTCACTGTGGACGCGCACGAGTTCGGCCACATGCTCGGTTTGCCACATCAGATTACTCTCTCGGAAGAAACACAAGGAAGATACCTCAATCTGATGTTTGGCTCGATGCCGGGAATGTTACTGACTGTGCCGCCGAACCATCGCTACGGTGTTCTCAAGGATATTCATCACTGCGGTCCTGCCAAAGCCAATATGGCTGCGGAGTCCAACGAGATTAAGCGGATTAGCGCTGTAATCCCAAACTAATCAATTCATTCCAAGCCTCTGGATAATTCCAGAGGCTTTCGATTTGCCTATTTGGCAAAATTTTGCTATAATATGTCTAGCCTTATAAAAGCAGAAGCGAAACAAAAGCAATGAAAAACAAAATAATTGCCGGAGCAGTCATGGTTGTTGCCATTATTGTGGCCGTTATTTTGTTGTGGCCAAAGGCTAGTAAAAAGGTTTCCGAAACAAATCCTGTCGATAGTGGCAACGCTGCTAAATTGGAGCAAACAGCAATGAGGCAGTATCTTGCAGGGCATTTACGCATAAATATTGAGAAATTCTTGGAATTTAAAGAAGCCAAAAGAAATGTCCTCCCAAACGCCAAAGAGTCTATCACTGCGTTTTATAGTTTTCTCTATCCGCCAATGGATATCAATTATTTTTTAAATGACTCTCTAAGCAAATCGAAAATCGAGTTCAGGCTTGCCCAGGACGAGAGCCAAAACCGATACGAGGTTAAATTGAATGAGAAGCAAAGCTATGCGATCACTGTTCCGCAGAAAGGAACCCGAGCTACAATTGAATATTTGGAGTTAAAATAAATCATGCCTAGCAAAAAACAAATAATTATTTTTTTGATAATCACGACTATCGGTGCTGCCGTGTTTTTTATTGTCCAAAAGCCTGGAAAACAGCCAGAACCGTCCCCAGATAATACTCCTGCTGAAGAAAAGCTCGCGACTCTGCAGCAGCTGGTTTTAGCCCAAAAATGCGACGAGGCATTGCGACAGGCATCAGCCTATGTCAAAGATCACGATAGCGCTGTTGATATTTGGCACATGAAAGGCGTTTGTGAACACGATTTGGGGCAATTCGATAGCGCGAAAGCCAGCTTTCAAAAGGTCCTTGCCATAAACCCTGAATACGACGCAGCAAAAAATTACCTGAAAAATCTGGAAATGACTGATAATCCCAATGCCATTGTGGTTACGGCCACAGAAACGCCTTTTGACCGCGGGGAATATGAATCAAAAATGGGGGTAAGATTTGATGACAAGATTTTGCGTTTTGAAAAGGTGGTCAAGCGCCCCTCGAATATTCCTGAATATCTGATCGCTACTTATACTCGGACAGGCAGTTTCAACGACGCGGTTTCGTACTTGAAGCGGGGGCTTGACCAGCTTCCCGAAGATTACTTTGCGCAGGAAACAGGCGCCTTTGCCGCATTCTCCGCCAGAAACGAGAATGAAATGAAGATAGTATCTCTCTCGCAAGCAACTACAACTGTTGAGGTAACATATCAAAAGTTCAAATAGAATGCCCAGATTTACAATTAAAAATATATGTTTTAGTATCGCTTTCGTTTTCTGTTTGTTTGCAGCCGGATCGGCGCAGGGCTTTACTCTTACGGCCCCGTGGGTTCTAAATGAAGCCGGAAATTGCAATTTTCAATCTGGGCCGGTTCCCGCAAGCGTATCTGAAAATAGATCCAACTATATCACCAATGTTTGGATTGGCGGCAACGCGCAGTGGGATGACCAAATCGGGTATTCCATCAGCGGTAGTGGTTTTTACAGTGGGAGCTGGCCCTCGGGAGCTTTTTGCCGGACTGAGGGCTGGGTAGGCAGTGGTTGGATTGGACAAAATTTCGTTTTTCCTCTGTCGGGAGTAAATGATTCAGATAGTTGGACTTTCCAGGTTCTTTCCTTACAAAAGAGAGATGCGGGATCAGCGGGAAACGGGACATGGGGCCAGGTCGAATATGATTACACAGTAAATTTATGCGATGGCGGGCAGATGACCTCAAATAACTCCTGCCAGTGGATCGGCGGATCAATTAATGCCAGCCCCACCTCATGCGTGGCGCCCTGCAATACAAACGTCAGCTGGAATATCACTCTTTCCAACGGCGCAGAGGTCAGAAGAGGAGTAAACGGGGCAACGCCTACGAGTTATTGGGGTTCCCCGAGTTCTGGAAGCAGCAACCAAACCGATTCCAGCCTGTCACCAGGAAGCTATAGATATGATCTTTATCTGCAAGATGGCACTGGCACCTGGTATGGCTGCTGTGGTGTGACGGTAACAGTGAATCCCCCCCCAGTATATCCTGTTTGTGACCAACCTCCGCAAACTGTGAATACCGGACAAATTGTCGCGTTCACGGCCAGTGTTGGTAACGGAACTTTCTCCTGGTCTGCCCCCAGTGGCAGTCCGTCTTTCGGGTCAGGCTCGAGCTTCAGCACCCAATATTCCAGCGCCGGCGATTATACTGTTACGGTAACCAGCGATGGATTGCCTGATACTTGCAGTGTAACAGTAAATCCGCCTCCGCCTGTCTTTGATTTTACTTTGACGAACGGCGGCGCAAGGTCAGTGCAGCAAGGGGGTTCTGTCAGCCAATCCGTGGCCGCGACCAAAACCTCCGGCGACCATACTTCGCTGACGTTTTCTGCTTCCGGCCAGCCGTCAGGAGTTACCATAAATTTTTCACCAAACCCATGTTCCACTGACTGCGCCAACAACGTAACTATAAGCGCTTCCGGCTCCGCCACTATAGGAACTTTCCCAATAACCGTGACTGCCACTGGCGGCGGAGTGACTAAGCAAACCAGTTTTAGTTTGACAGTAACATCTCCGCCGCCGCCGGGAACATTGACCCTTACCGCGGTTCCAAATAGCGGTTCAGCGCCGCTCAACGGAGTTATTCTGACCGCCAACACCAATGACACTCCTGGCACGTATAGGTATAGTTATTACTTTTTCTGCAACCAGCCAAATGCTTTGACTCCGCCGCCTACCGCTCAAAACCCATGGAACAATGATGGTGGATCAGCATCGTTTGTTAATACCACAACAGCAACTGGATTGTGCAATTACTCGGCGGCGGGGACATATACTCCCAGAGTCGCAGTCGTGCGTTGGACAGGCGCGGATCCGTTTACTCCTCTATGGACTGGCCCGTGGTGGCAGCCATCTGCCTGGCGCCAGGCCACAGCTTCGGTCACAGTAAGCGCTGCCGCGGATTTTACCATAAGCGGATTTTACTGGACTATACCTAGCGGCACCCCGCGGTATCGCGCAGATTATGATTACAACAACGACAGCCAAATTACCAAAGCCGATTCTGATCAACTCGCAGCTTGGGCAGGGTCAGGAACCGCGTGTCCGGCAGGAAAAACTTGTGATGTGAACAGCAACGGAACATTTAACATTGGGGATGCGCTCGTACTCGCAAATTACATGCGGACTTTGGACATCTATCAGAACCAGGCCGGATCGGGAACTGTTTATCTGACTTCAAACAGTGGGGCAAGTGTTTCGCTCTCAACTAGTAACGGCCCCTCGGGAATCACATTTGCCCCAAATCCTCGGGCTGTTCCAGCAAATACCCTAAGCCCAGGTATTACTTCAACTATCAATGTTCCTTCTGGAGCTGCGGTTCAAGCATACAATCTTACTGTCACCGGTACGGCTGGAAGCGTGACGAATTCCACTAATGTTACCCTGAATGTTTTAAACGCGAGTCCGCCGACTTGGGGCGGGGGGAGCGGGAGTCCTGGTTTTAACGTCAGCGTTGGCAGCGGCGCGACGTGCGGCCAGGTGAGTTTTACCTGGAACAATGCCGATAACGAAACCAATTATCGCATCTGGGTAGATCCAGGAGGCAGCCCCGGAAACCCATTGCCTGCGAACCGCAGCTACAACGGCCGCACTTACCTAGAGCTTACAGATTTGGGTCAAGATGTTACCTCGTATAACTATTCTCCTGGACCTGGCACATATTACTATATTCTGACCGCGTTCAATGGCGCGGGACACGCACCCGCGGCTGACAGCGGCACTAATACCGCGGGGCCCCTCGTCGTCAACGACTGTGCCCCGGTGATCACAGGTACCTATTCTATCCAGGCTGTTAACGGGACTCCTTATTCCAATCAAACGATTAGATCTGGCAACGACGTCACCCTGCGTTTGAGTATCAGCAACAGCACGGGCGCTTCAAATGCGAACAACCTATATGTGGAACACTCGTCTCTGAAAAATATGACTTATACGCCGAACGCCGGAAATGTTAGCTGCGGCAGTTGCACGAATTCGCCCGCGCCCGAAGGAGTTATTTCCGGCAGTGAAGCAAGATGGAATGTATCCCGAGATCTTGGCGACAAACCCAATGACAATAACAACTGGAACATTGATTTCACCGTTCGAGTAACTAGCGCTTCCACGCAGCCTGTTGATTTTTTCCAGAGTAAATCCGTGATTCGTTATGATGGCGGTTCCGTGGATGTTACTAGTCCTGCCTGGCCCATGCGCACCGGAAGCGCGAGCGTTCCTGTTTTTGAAGAAGTCGCGCCATAGCGCTACGAACTACGAATATGATACAAAAGTACGAAAAAGAAAAAGGCCAGACGCTCATTGAAACAGTTGTTGCATTGTTTGTCCTGACTACGGGGCTTACGGCTGGCCTGTCACTGGCCATATATTCTTTTAGTACGACCACGGAAATAAGCAGAAAGATCATTGCCACGGGACTTGCCAGAGAAGGAATCGAAGTTGCGCGAAGACAAAGAGATTCGAACTGGCTTGCCGGAACTCTTTCTGATTGCGGCGGGCAGTTCTGCTACGCAACCTGGCTGACAAACCCCAACAATATCGCGCCAGCCGCCGGGGGAGGCAACGAATACCGCATGATTTTCGACCCTGCCGGGGTCAGCGGCAAATGGGTTTTGTCAGCGGCGGGACCAGCCACTGATTTTAGGCTTTATTTGCATTCCGGAACAGGGTATTTGCACACCGCTAGTTCTAACCCCAGTCCTTATTTTCGTAAAATAACCATGGTTAACGTAGATTCGAGCAATCCCTACAGCGCGACTTCTCCGCTTGTTATGGCCAGATCAACTGTTTGGTGGTGGGACAGGGGTTGTCCCGAAGCAACGGACCCGGCCGCCACTCACTGCAAAGTAATTACCGAGGAATACCTAACTAACTGGAAAAATTACTAACCGGGATTTATCCAGCACCACTTCTTAAGCATTTTTGGCCGCACAATAACATTATGAAACATTATAAAATAAAAAACAGCACTAATTGGAGAAGTGGTGCTGGATTTACACTCATAGAAGCGACGGTCGCGGCCGGCGTGTTCGCTATTGCCGCGACCAGCATTGTCGGGGTTTATACTTCCATCCAGAGATTGAACAAACAAAGCTCGGCCATGCAGGCCCTGGAGCAAAATATCAGATTTCTTAACGAAGATCTCTCAAAACTGATCGCTAACGGCAGCATTGATTACGCCAGGTACGTCGCAGTGCCTCAGCCAAACGCAACTGAACTGCTCATCTTGGACAGGGATGGCGCGCAGGTCAGAATTTTTCGCAACGGGGATCATCTGCAGATTCAAAGAGGCACTGGCCTGGGAGCGCCAGTGTCCAATTTCACCGGCAACGACGTGCGGGTTTTGGATTTCAAAGTCTATATCGCTCCTGCCATAGACCCGTTTATCAATGTTCTCAATCAGCATCCGACCGTGACGATTTATCTTGATTTCGAGTCAAATGTCGGGGAACGCGAAAAAATCAGGGAAGTGTTTCAAACAACTATCGCTACGCGCGAATATCCAGATTAAAATATGAAAAATAGAACAAATTCACAAGACGGAGTGACAATCATCATCGCTATCGTGCTGCTGGCTACGATTAGCTTTGTTAGTTTCAGCCTATCATCCGTTATTTTGCGTGAAATCAGGGCGGCGCGTTTGGTGCAAAACAGCGAACCTGCCCTGGCTAGCGCCAATTCGGGAGGCGAGGTAAGTCTTTATCGTTTGCAGCGGAATATTGGCGGTATCAGCGTGTCAGGAGTTGCCATGCAGAGCAGTGGCGCCACTTTCGATGTCGTTCCAGATCTTACAGACACGCAGTTTCCTTTTACAGCTACGGCCAACGACGCGTTTGTCAGCATATATAACCCTGATAGTTTAACAACCGCCGACACAGGAGCCCGTTCGGTCAGGGTCACCAATAACGGCCCGCGTCATGCTGACATCTGGGTCAGGCCATGGTCCAATTCGGAAACTGTCAGGTGTTTCTTTAACAATGTAAACCCAGGCGACTCCCGGACATGCAATCTACTGGGGCCGGATTACCGGTACCAGATCCATATTCAGCGCACGGGCGGCGGCGGTCAAAATGCGCTTGGTTTTGTGGAGGCGTTTACCGGGCCTGACGCTACGGGGAGCGCTTTAGGCATTCCTTCTGCTTCGCCGGTACTCGATGTCACCGGGCGGCATAGCGAAGTCCAGCGGAAGATTAGAGTAAATCTTTCGCAATAATCCGCCGCGCGAATCTCTCCTATATGGAGGGGATTTTCAATTTTTGGCCGACTCGGAGAATGTATGGTTCTTTGAGGTTGTTTATTTCCGCCATGGTCTGCCACGATATGCCAAATTTTTCGCTGACATTGAATAGAGTGTCGCCGCGCTGAACCTCATAGCTCTCCAGCGCGCCTTGTTTTTGTTCTCCCAGGATTTCTTTCGGTCCCTCTGTTTCCGCTGGGGTTTCTGGTCGGGCTGTGATGTACGCGCCCGTGACCATCGCAAGACTCAAGACCAAGATTCCGCGTTTGATCCACGATTTGACATGAGGGTAGGGCGTAGTTTGTGCGTGGAGGTTTTTGGAAAGGCGGAATTTTGTTCTTTGAGAAATGATCATTTGGTTTCTAATGTGGACAATTCAATTTCTAGATTTATTATATCAATAGTAATTTGAATTAGCTATAATGTGGATAAGATGACCAAGCAAGAAGCCATGAAACGAGCTAAAAAATTGCGAGCAGAGATCAATGACCTGCGTTATCGTTATCATGTCCTGGATGATCCGAAGGTTTCTGATGATGTATATGATTCACTGAGTAGGGAATTGCGCGCGCTTGAGCAGCGATTTCCGGAAATTCGCGATCCAGATTCACCGATTGAGCGCGTGGGGGGCAAACCGCTCGACAAATTTCAGAAAGTAAAGCATGAGATCCCCGTGTTGTCCCTCAATGACGCGTTCAGCGAGGAAGAACTCGCGGCATGGGAGAAAAGGATAAAAAAATTGTTGCCGGAAAGTGAGAAGATTGAATATTTTAGCGAACTCAAGCTTGATGGGTTGGCTGTATCTCTTATATATAAGGATGGCAAATTCGTGTCCGGCGCCACCAGGGGAGATGGGAAGATCGGCGAGGATATCACGCAGAATCTAAAAACCATTCATACTATTCCGCTTACGCTTGATTCGCCTTTTCCCAAAAAGCTCGAAGTCCGCGGCGAGGGCATAATGACCAAGTCTGTGTGGCAGGCGTTAAACGAAAAAAACGCAGCCGCGGGAAAACCGCTTTTCGCCAACACAAGAAATGCTGCTGCCGGGAGTCTCAGGCAGCTCGATCCGAAGCTTGCCGCTGAGCGACGTTTGGATTTTTACGCCTGGGATATTGCCCAGCTTGAGGGCTGGCCCAAAAAACCCACAACGCACGCTGAAGAGCATGCCTTGCTTCGCAAATTCGGTTTCAAGGTGGAAAAACACGATCAAATTTCCAAAAACCTCGATGAGGTGAAAGAATTCATAAAAAAGATCGAAAAAGCCCGGGAACATTTTGATTTCGGCACGGACGGAGTAGTGACTTCGGTAAACAACGTGGCCCTGCACCCCCGCTTGGGCGTCGTCGGCAAAGCTCCGCGCTACATGGTCGCTTTTAAATATCCGCCGGAAAAAGCAACCACAGTGGTCAGGGATATTGTGGTAAACGTCGGTCGTACCGGCGCGCTCACGCCTTTGGCTATGCTCGCGCCGGTAACCGTGGCAGGTTCCACTATTTCCAAGGCCACGCTGCATAACATGGATATGATCCTGCAGAAAGGCATCCGGATTGGGGACACGGTTGTAATTCAAAAGGCCGGTGACGTGATTCCTGAGGTTGTGGAGCCGCTGCCGAAGCTGCGGACTGGCAAAGAGCGCAAATTCTATATGCCAAAAAACTGTCCGGTCTGCGGATACCGAGTGGAGCAGAGAACGCTGGGCACTGGGAAAGAAAAAAGTACGGCTTTTTATTGCGCCAACCCGAAATGTCCGGCCAAGAACCGGCGGTTTCTGCAGCATTTCGTCAATGCCCTCGAGATCTACACAGTGGGCCCAAAAATCCTGGACAGGTTTAAAGAAGAAGGCCTCATCTCTGATGCGGCAGATTTGTTCACGCTTAAGAAAGAAGATATCGAAAGCCTTGTGCGTTTTGGAGAAAAGAGCGCGGAAAATATTGTTAAATCCATTCACGTCCACAAAAGCGTGCCGCTATCGAGATTTATAATGGCGCTTGGTATTTTGCATGCGGGAGAGCAAACCGCGTTTGACCTCGCGCAGACATTTGGCACGCTCAATAAACTGCGTAATGCTTCGCTTGAAGAGTTGAACGCCATCGAAAATATCGGCGACGTGGTTGCCGCAAGCGTCCATGGATATTTCAAAGATCCGCAAAATCAGAAATTCATTGCCCGGCTCCTTGAGCGGGGAGTGCATGTGCAGTCAGCGGAAAAAATTGTAAAATCCCATAAATTAAAGAATCTGAAAATCTTGGTTACTGGCACGCTCGGAACATTGTCACGCGACGAAGCCAAGAAACTCGTGATGGAACACGGGGGCGATTGGGTGTCCTCTGTTTCGAAAAACACCGACTATCTGGTAGTCGGTGAAAACCCAGGCTCCAAATTCGGAAAGGCAGAAAAGCTTGGTGTGAAAATTATAGACGAAAAGCAATTCCTGAGACTTCTGGGCCGCAACTGATTCTAAAAACTATCGCATATGCGATAGTTTTTAGAATATTCATTTATTTCAAATCAATTCAAATCAACGCCTGTTACTTTAATTTTACTACCAAAGAATTTACTGCCAAGTTTTTCGAATTTGCTAATAGGACCTGTTGAATAGAACAGGATTTTTTTATTCCTACCGATTTTGTTCGCGATATCTTTGTGGCGCTTGAGATAATCTTTTAGTTTACTCGGCACTGCATTGGTTTCTGAGATGACCTGAACATTTTTTCCGACATGCTTTTTAATCTGTTTTTCCAGAATACCGTAATGCGTGCAGCCTAGAAGCAAGGTATCAATGTTGCGATCAGCAAGGGGACTAACGTATTTTTTCAAGATAGCCTCCGCGGCTTTCGAGTTGTGCTTGCCTTCTTCCACCAGGGGAACGAGGAGGGGGCAGGCTTGCTGCAAGACCTTGATCTCTGGATCGAGTTTTTGCATCTCTCTTTCAAAAGCCTTCGATTTAACAGTGCCAATGGTGGCCATGACGCCAATGCGCTTGTTTTTCGTCACGGACACGCCGTGCTCAACCGCGGGGATGAGCACTCCAAGGACTTTTTTATGAGGATAGTGCTTCGGCAAATATTCTTTTTGGATCTTTCGCAGCGCGTCGCTTGAGGCTGTGTTGCAGGCGAGCACAACCAGCTCGCAGTTGTTTTTGAATAAAAAATCTACAGCTTGTGTGGTGAATTCATAGACCTGTTTTTTGGAGCGATGGCCGTAGGGAGCCCTCGCACTGTCGCCCAGATAGATATAGTTGTACTGGGGAAGCATGCGGACAATGCCGCGCATGGTGTTTAGTCCGCCAAAACCGGAATCAAACACGCCGATAAATTTCTCTGCCATTTTCATGATGCTTTATTTTATCACAACATAGAAAGTGTTACACTAATCTTAACAATCCAGCCGGTTCCGGGATTTGCTCGGTTCCCGATAATACACCAACTCCGGAAGCCAGTTCGAGAAACAACGTTAGCACTATAAAAACGTGAAATCAAAAACCGAAATCACTAAAAGAGGGCCGTCCTAACCAGCCCTCTTGTCCATTTAACTATTTTGCCATAACATTAGCTTTACGAAACGGAGGAACTATAAATGGATTTCTTGAAAGATTGCATCCCTAGCCGCTGGATTTTGGTGCTGATGGTTTTGCTGGTGGCGATTCTTGCCCCGCGTAAAGGATGGGCTCAAGCGATTGTGCTGGCTTTTTTGATACCAATGCTGGTACTCCATGCGCGCAGTTGGCTCAGCAGACTTTAAGCTGATGGGTGCGGCAAAAATAATCGGGGCTAGCTGAGCGTTTTCGCCGGCAGCCCTGTTATTTTTTGTGGAAAAGCTGGGGAAAAGCTGTGCAGATGTATTTTTTATTATTAGTGAGAATTGGCCTTGACACTGACTCTTTTAATGATTAAGATGTCTTTAGCTCTAAAATCGCCAGCTGGCGGTTGACATCCCGAAGAAAACCTATTATAATTGGGATGTAAAGATTATTACCTCAAGCAAGTTATGAGAAACGAGAAGCTATCATTATATAAAACAGGCGGTTTACCTAACTGACTCGTCATTTTGTGTCTTGACGAACAGCCGCCTGAAAGGCGGTTTTTTAGTCCCTTCATATAAATTTGTTTCTAGATTTCACCGCTCCCCCCAGTAGTAGAACGCTCCGCGTTCACTACGGGGCAAGCGTCCGGCCCAAATTAATTTGTGGGATAACGGTGCTTGAGCACTTGATGCAAAGCGGTGGATTGTGGAAGCAAGCGGATCGCAGCTTCACAACTGAATACTTGCCCGCCAAAATTTTCAACAGAAAATTTAGGTGGGCAAATTCACCAAATTTGATCAGTACAATTTGGTGAAGAAATCCGTCAAATTTTTCGAACGAATTTGATGGATGGATGAACAGCATCAATTATCAAGAAATCCTACGCGCAAATTGTAGGTATCATTTCAACTCCGTGTGTTTGTTGAAATGATTTATAGCAGTCATAGACTGCTAGTCAATCCTTCGACAAGCTCAGGATTTAAAAGTTTTGAGTTTCTCGAAGATATCTAAAACACCGATAAGGGTATACGGTGGATGCCTTGGCACAAAAAGCCGACGAAGGACGCAGGAGCCGGCGATACGCCTCGGGGAGCTGGCAAACAAGCTTTGATCCGGGGATGTCCGAATGGGGAAACCTTAGCAAGTAAACCTTGCTAGCATTCGTACGTGGTGTACGAGTAGCGGGAACCATGCGAAGTGAAACATCTCAGTAGCATGTGGAAAAGAAAACTAATGACTAGCTTTTTATCTCAAGGCTGATTCCATGAAGCCTTGAGATTAGAGAGCTAGTTGCATTCCCCTAGTAGTGGCGAGCGAAAGGGGAACAGTCCAAACCATATTCATGTTAGAAATGTAGTCTCTAATTTATTAGTGGTTGCGTTTCTTTTAAAGGTTACAGCCGTTGTGAGTATGGCGTTGCAAGACTAATCGATCGCTTCTGTAAAAGCGAGGGAAAAACGTGTTGTGTTGTCTAGTAGAACACGCCTGGAAAGGCGGACCAAAGAGGGTGATAGTCCCGTACGCGAAAGACCACAATTATTTCCTGATTGGTTCTTAAGTACGGCCGGACACGTGAAAGCCGGTCGGAAACTGGGTCGACTACGATCTAAGACTAAATACTTTTTGTGACCGATAGTGAACAAGTACCGTGAGGGAAAGGTGAAAAGCAGCCCGGTGAGGGCGATGAAATAGTATCTGAAACCGTATATCTACAAGGAGCGGAACACCGCAAGGTGAACCGCGTGCCTATTGAAGAATGACCCGACGAGTTAACGTATGCTGCTTGTTTAAGTCTCTTTTGAGACGAAGACATAGTGAAAGCGAGGGTTAATAGCCCGTATTAATCAAAAAATCAATTTTTTGATTAAAGGTGGCATGCGTTAGACCCGAAACCCGGTGAGCTACTCATGGTCAGGATGAACTCAAGGTAAAACTTGGGGGAGGTCCGAACCCACTATTGTTGCAAAAATAGGGGATGAACTGTGAGTAGGGGAGAAATTCCAATCGAACTGGGTGATAGCTGGTTCTCCTCGAAATAGCTTTAGGGCTAGCCTTGTGAATAAACCACGAGAGGTAGAGCACTGGATGAGTTGTGGGGGAGCAATCCCTCGCGCTGAACCAACCTCCGAATTCTCGTGGTGGTTCCACAGGAGTCAGACTGTGAGGTCTAAGCTTCACTAGTCTAAAGGGAAAGAGCCCAGATCGTCGTTTAAGGTCCCTAAATCAAAGCTATAGTGTAAAGGATGTTTCTGTCCTCAGACAGGTAGGAGGTTGGCTTAGAGGTAGCCACCCTTTAAAGAGTGTGTAACAACTCACTACTCGAGTTTCCTATTTATAGGAATGGGACAGGGGCGCCGACAATGTATTGGGACTAAGCTTTGTACCGAAAACACGAGCTCTATCCGCCTCGCGGCGGATACGAGCGGTAGAGGAGCATTGTCAGCTGCATCGAAGCTGGACCCGCGAGGGCCGGTGGAGTGCTGACAAGAGAGAATGTTGGGATAAGTAATAATTATGCAGGTGAGAATCCTGCACGCCGAATATCCAAGGTTTCCTGGGCAATGATTATCAGCCCAGGGTTAGCCGGGCCTTAGTGTGGTGCCAAATGGTGCTACGCGATGGACAAGACGGTTGATATTCCGTCGCTACTGTTATGTTATTCAAGGAGCGACGCATCATGGTAGTACAAGCTGGTTTTGACTATACCAGTTTCTGAGTTCGTAGGAGTCTTGCTTTCCAGGCAAATCCGGAAGGCAGTCCCGATTTATCGGGACGCTCTGAAAACTTGGAGAAATTCCGCAAGGGAAATTTGTGTGACCCAGGGTGCCAAGAAAAACTTCGTGATCAAGCATGATAGTATCCGTACCGCAAACCGACACCGGTGGATGAGGAGAGTATCCTCAGGCGAACGAGACAATATTTGTTCAGGAACTCGGCAAAAAAGCGGACGTACCTTCGGTATATGTCCTGCCCCGAGTAATCGGGGTCGCAGCGACTGATCCCCTCCCGACTGTTTAACAAAAACACAGGTCCGTGCCAAAGCTAAAAGCTGATGTATACGGGCTGATGCCTGGCCAGTGTCAGAAGGTTAAACTTGCTTGCGCAAGCAGGTAAGCCAAGCCCTGATGAACGCCGGCGGTAACTATGAAGAAGACGTCGTAGTTATAAAATTTGGCTATTTGCGGGAACATCTGGTTAAGCTCAAAGTACTAGTTCGAAAGAGCAGTAAAAATCTTTGAGATACAGACAATCCGCAGGAAAGACTCGCAAAAAATCCTCAAAGGAGTAAAATTCTATGAGCGATTCATGGCTAAAAGCCATATCTCCGGAAATTGGTCATTATCTGGCCGGTTTCGCGGATGGTGAAGGAAGCTTCAACGTTTCTCTTCGCAAAAGACCAGACCATAAAATGGGCTGGCAAGTAGTTCCCTGCTTCAATGTCTCACAAAGAGACCCGACAATCCTGGCTTTGTTCAAAAAGCATTTGGGTTGCGGCCGATTTGTGACTCGCAGGGATGGAGTGCACTATTATGTAGTGCAAAATCCAACTGCTATACAAGAAAGGGTTATTCCTTTCTTCCAGAGGTTTAAGTTTCTATCCTCGAAAATGAAAAGAAACTTCATGCTGTTTCAGCAAATCGTAGAGTTGATGAATGGTAAAGGCCATCTAAATTCTAACGGCTTGCTGGAAATAATCCAGATCCGAGAGCAATTAAATCTTGGAAAAGGCAGAAAATGAAAGTACAGCATTAATGATTATCAAGGATTTTTAAGCGAGAATCCTCAGAGACTAAACGCCAAACTCCAGCTAGATGCTGGAGATGATATAGTCCGATCTCATGGGAGACCATGAGCTAACATAAATGAACCGTCCTATGGTAGAGGAATTTACTTCAGCAATGAAGGTTTTGCTGCCATAGTAAAATGTAGCTATATCGGAAAAACTCTCTATTGGTACGAGACAATTCCGAGGGAAGACTTGTTACGTAATTAATTACGTAATTTGAACCCGTAGAGACTATACGCTGCACTTTGATTTCGGTCAGAGAAAATAGAGTCCGTTCTATATGGCGACATATAGAGGTTAACAGAAATGATTAACCCCTCAATTAATTAATTGAGAGTAACAAGCGAAAAGCGAAATTCCTTGTCGTGTAAGTTACGACCTGCACGAATGGCATAACGAGTGGGGGACTGTCTTAACAAATAGCTCGATGAATTTGCATTATCGGTAAAGATGCCGTTTACCCGCAGCAAGACGGAAAGACCCTATGAAGCTTTACTATAGCGTGTCATTGGGTCAAGATTTATTCTGTTTAGCATAGGTGGGAGACTATGAGGCTGTCGCGCTAGCGATAGCGGAGTCGCAATGTGAAATACCACCCTGAATGAATTTTGATTCTAATTTCAATGTAACCAGTTGAAAGACAGTGGCTCGTGGGTAGTTTAACTGGGGCGGTTGCCTCCTAAATGGTAACGGAGGCGTTTAAAGGTCAGCTAAGCGTGGATGGAAATCACGCTGGTCGTGCAAAGGCATAAGCTGGCTTAACTGCAAGGCAAGCACGCCGCGCAGGTGCGAAAGCAGAACTTAGTGATCCGACCATCCATAGTGGTATGGTGGAAGCTCAACGGATAAAAGCTACTCTAGGGATAACAGGCTGATCCAGTCCAAGAGTCCACATCGACGACTGGGTTTGGCACCTCGATGTCGGCTCATCACATCCTGGGGGTGAAGAAGCTCCCAAGGGTTAGGCTGTTCGCCTATTAAAGTGGTACGCGAGCTGGGTTCAAAACGTCGTGAGACAGTTTGGTCCTTATCTGCTGTGGGCGTTCGATACTTGAGAGGGTTCTCCGATAGTACGAGAGGACCTCGGAGAATAGGGCTCTGGTGTACCGGTTGTGGTGTCAACTGCATTGCCGGGTAGCTAAACCCTAGTTTGGATAAGCGCTGAAGGCATATAAGCGCGAAGCCGTCCTCAAGATTAGGTATCGTTGCAGCGCAAGCTGCGAGAGGTTCGGGGGAGACTACCCCGCATATAGGGTACAGGTGTAAGGCCAGCAATGGCTTCAGCCGAGTGCTACTAATCAACCAAAAGTGTTTTAGCTTTTTGACTAGCAGTTCATGATTGCTAATTAGATGCTCGTTCATTCCAATTTTTCTGATCAAAGAATTTCTGTCCTGTTTTAGGGTGACACTTGCGACGTTGAACCACCCGGCTCCATCCCGAACCCGGAAGTGAAAGACGCCAGCGCCGATGATACTACCGCGCATGCGGTTGGGAAAGTAGGTCGTTGCCCCCTTAAAAGAGGACAGAAAATACAAAATCCGCTCATAGAGCGGATTTTTGTTGTGCGTATATCACTATTGCTGTTGTATGATACTGTATGAACAGCAATTAAATAGAATGATTTGAGCGAGATCGGCTCCAGGCGCCACTCGATTCCGAAATGGATTGCCGCTGACGAAATCGTCGACCTTGATCTGACCAAAATTTTGGCGGATCGCGATTAAATCTTCTTCACTCCTTGTCTTGGCCACCATCCTTCTTTTGGTGGCCTTTCCTTATATGACTAAAGTATGATAACGTATGAATACATATATGGCGAAAACGAGACTAACTATTACGCTAGACGGCGATATCCTGAAGCGCGTTGACGCTGCGATTGACGGGACCAAAATCCGCAACCGCAGCCACGCGATTGAATATTTGTTGACCTCCTGCCTGCTGCCGCGGTCCACCAAGGTTTTGATTCTGGCCGGCGGTGAAGGGGTGAAATTTCGGTCGCTCACCAATGAACTCCCAAAATCGCTGCTGCCGATCAACGGCAAGCCGCTTTTGGAGCACACACTTGCCCAGCTTAAGCAGCAGGGGTTAAGTGACGTTTATATTTCCACGGCTCACCTTGGTAATAAGATCAAAGACTATTTTGGCGACGGCGCGCAATGGGGAATGCGCATCAAATATTTGGAACAAAAAATAGTTAGATCCGGTACGGCCCAGCCAGTGCTTCAAGCCAAGGACAATTTTTCCGAAGCGTTTATCGTTATTTATGGCGACGTGCTGACCAAGATCAATTTTCTTGATCTCTTGGATTTCCACAACTCGCATCGCGGCATCGCGACCATGGCTTTGACCTCAGTGGAAAAGCCGTCCATGTGGGGCGTGGCCACGATTGAAGGTAACCGCATTCGCGATTTCGTGGAAAAACCAAAAAGCAAAACCCGCTCACATCTGATCAATTCAGGCATATACGTGCTCAGTCCCGAGGTATTTAAATATATTGATGTCAAAGCCACGAGGCTTGAAAAAGATGTGTTCCCGAGGCTCGCCGCAGAAAATAAACTCTACGCTTATCCATTTGAAGGAGATTGGTATGATGTATCTACGCCCGAGATTTACAGTGAGGTCATGAAAACGAATTTATAAATCCATGAAAAATCTCAAGACTCTCAAAGAAGCAGATGTGCGCGGCAAAAAAGTTTTGCTGCGGGTCGCGTATGACATCACCCTGCAAAAGAAAGACGGGCAGATGATCGTGCCCGATGACGCGCGTATCAGAGCCACGATTCCTACTATAGAATATTTGCTGGGGCAAGGCTGCTCGCTTGGTCTTTTGTCCTGGCTCAAACGACCTGGAGGGCAGGTAGTAGAAGACATGCGTATGCGTCCAGTGGCAGAAAGACTTGCAAAGCTTTTAGGTAAACCTGTGAAAACAGTTTTGGACTGTGTTGGACCAGAGGTGCAAGATGTCGTGGCCAACATGCAGCCTGGAGATATAGTGATGCTTGAGAATGTACGCTTTCATCCTGAAGAAGAAAAAGCCGACGGCACCTTTGCCAAGGAGCTTACGGCAGGTTTTGATTTAATCGTTTATGACGCATTTGCCCAGGCGCACCGCATCCATTCATCTACCACTGGCATTCTCGAACACCTGCCGTCGTGCGCGGGGCTTCTGTTTGAAAAAGAAATCACCACGCTTTCACATTTGCTGGAAAATCCGGATCGTCCATTCATTGCGGTTATGGGTGGAGCCAAAATCTCGGACCGCGTGGATGTTATGCAAAATCTCATCGAGCTTGCGGATAAGATTTTGATCGGCGGCGCTTTGGCCAATACATTTTTTGCTGCCAAAGGAATGGCAGTTGAAAAATCGTTAGTGGAAGATGTTTATGTGAACGCAGCCAAAGGTGAAAAGCAGGACTACCAGGAGATCGCTAGAAAGCTTATGGAAAAAGGAGCCGAGAAAATTAAGCTCCCGATAGATATGCTTTCCGCCCCATCGCCGGAAGGTGAGGTCAAGGTCATAAATGTTGATCAGGGCGAGGCACTCCCAAAAAACTGGGCATATTTCGATATTGGACCGCGGACCATAGCACTTTACAATCAAATCCTCAAAGATTCAAAAATGGTTTTCGCTAACGGCCCCATGGGACTATTTGAACAGGAGCAGTTTGCTGGCGGCACAAAAGAGGTGGCGGAAAGCATTATCCGCAGCGGCGCGACCTCGGTAATCGGCGGTGGCGACACCGAAAGTATTGTCGCGAGGTACGGCTGGGAAGGGAAATTTACCCATGTTTCCACTGGCGGAGGGGCATCGCTCGAATTCTTGGGATGCCGCGAATTTCCGGTTATGAAATATCTTACCAAGTAGTAAGTTGTAAGAATTAAGTAGTAAGAAAAATGCACAAACCTATTAAATTAGCCATAAATGGCCTAGGCAGAATCGGCAGGGTATTTTTGCGCATTGCTTGGGACAATCCGCATTTTGATATCATCGCTGCCAACTCTCGTTCAGATATTGAGACCTATGCGCACCTTCTCAAGTACGATTCCACCTATGGCGTGTGGGACAAGGACGTAAAAGCAGAAGATGACAAGCTCATCATAGACGGCAAAGTTATCCCATTTCATCAGGAGGTAGACGGTGAGGATTTGCCGTGGGGCCAACTCGGGGCAGAACTCGTGCTGGATGCCACAGGTAAATTTAAAAATCGGGCCGAGGCAGAGTCTCACATCAAAGCAGGAGCCAAATATGTTGTGGTAACTGCGCCAGGGCACGACCTTGAGGCGACCCTGGTTTATGGCGTTAATCATGAAATTTTTGATCCGCAAAACCACAAAATTATTTCCGGGGCAAGCTGCACTTCGATATGCACTTCGCTTGTGGTCAAAGTTTTGGAAGATTCGTTTGGCATTGAGCGTGGGTTCATCAACACAGTCCACGCTTTCACCTCTGACCAGAGTCTTCAAGACAGCTCGCACAAAGACCTGCGGCGCGCAAGAGCCGCGACCCAGTCGATTATTCCGACGAGCACTGGTGTTACTAAAACTGTCGGCAATCTTTTTCCTTCGCTTGCTGGCAAAATTTCCGGAATATCTCTGCGCGTCCCGGTCATTGATCCGTCGATACTGGCATTTTCTGTGCAGCTTAAAACGTCAGTCACAGCCGGAGAGGTGAACCAGGCGTTTCGAAAAGCGGCCGCAGACGAGCTTAAAGGACACCTTGCTGTTTCGGATCTACCGCTTGTTTCGCGCGATTACCAGAGCAGTCCATATGGCGCTACGATTGATGCTCTTTCGACCGAGGTTGTCGATGGGTCGTTCGTAAATGTGCTGGCGTGGTATGACAATGAATGGGGCTATGTCTCCCAGCTCACCAATCTTCTCGAGTATTTATCTCAAGAAATCAAGAAATAAAATGAATCCGGAAACTGCCAGGTTAATCGAAAAAAAATACGGCAAGCTCAAGGTCTACCCTGACGGCTTTTCCGTAAAAGAAGTCTTGCATAATAGTGGCAGCGGGAAAGCTATGCCGATTATGCAGGAAAAACCATGGGGAGCAGAGGTTTGGCTGATTTACTCTCCGAAATACGCGCTCAAGCATATTGTCATAGAAGCTGGCAAAAGGTTTTCACTGCAGAAGCATACCGAAAAAATGGAGACTTGGTATGTCTCAAGCGGAGATCCGATGGTAACGCTCGACGACAAAAAATTTGAGGCCGGAAGCGGGGACATCATCCATATTGATTCGGGAACTTCGCATCGCGTAGAAGCGCAAAAAAAAGACGTTGAGATTTGGGAAGTCTCAACGCCAGAGCTTTGGGACGTTACACGCCTCGAAGACGACTACGGCCGTTAGATCCAGCATTTTTCATTACGCGTTTCCAAGCAATTGCTCGGTTTTGCGTAATGAAAAATCATTTAAATAAATGGAAGAGTTTTGCAGCCAGCACTTTGTTAGCTGCGATTTGCATTTTGGGATGAGCAGACAAGATGAGTTCTCCGCCTGCTTCCTCGAGGATCACCTGTGCGGCAGCGTAGTCCCAGATTTTCAAATCGTGCCCAACATGAAAATCAAACACGCCCTCTGCGACTTGGCAAAGGGAGATGGCACCGCTCCCACAAATGCGGATGTTTTTGACCTCTTGGAGGATCTTGGGAAATTTGGTTACGGCAAATTTTAAATTCTTTTCCCAGCCAAACGAGCCGTAGCCATATTTAATTTCTGTTACTCTGGAAACTTTGATTCGTTTTCCATTGAGAAATGCGCCGCCCTTCGCGGTGGCAGAGTACAGCTGATTTCTTAGCGGAGCGTAAACAACGCCGAGCACGGATCGCCCTGCCTTTTGTAGAACAAGAGATATGGCACAGTCAATAGATCCTTGCAGGTAGTTGGTGGTGCCATCGATTGCGTCGAGGATCCATACCATCTTGGCGTCGGAATTGACGTTACTGCCTTCCTCGCCGACAAACCCATAATGGGGGAACGCCTTGTGCAAAACAGCCTTGATTTCCCGCTCGATTTTTTTGTCAGCAAAAGAAACCAGGTCGCGGTAGTTGTTGTTTTTGATCTCAACTTTGGTCTTGGTCCCGAAATATTTACGAAAAGTCTTTTCCGAAGCTTTTACGGCAGAAACCGCGATTTTGAGTTCTTTGCTATAATTTGTAGACTTCACTTGACAAATTTTATGACTTAAACTAAGCTAATTTTATCGTATTTTTAATGTTTGTGTCAATGATTGTAGAAAATCTCCTACAGTTCGGATTGGATGAAAAGGAAATTTCCGTATATTTAAGCCTTATTTCCCTGGGGCCTGCACCAGCAAGCGCGATTTCCAAACAATCTCAGGTGAACCGCGGGACTACCTATGACATTCTCGAGCGCCTGATGAAGCTCGGGCTGGTCAGTTTTTATAATGCGTATAAACAAGATGATAGTAAGAAACAGCACTATGTGGCTGAACCGCCCCAAAAGCTGGTAAACGCGGTAGAAAATAAAAAAAGGAACCTGGACACGCTCAAGCTCAATATTAGCAAATCTTTGCCTGAGCTGGAATCTTTGTATGAAAAATCCGGCGCGCGGCCGGTGGCAAAATATTATGAGGGCAGCGCTGGCTTGAGGGTCATTCTGCAGGACGTACTGTCCACATTGACAGAAGGCCAGGACAAAAGCTATTTTGTTTATTCGAGTTCTGACATCAAAGAGTATCTCTACAAAGCTTATCCTGATTTCAATAAAGATCGGATTAAGGCAGGCATCGCTAATAAAGTTATTGCTTTTGGAAAAGGCGGCGAGCTAGCCGGTCTCGATGAGCGCAGGTGCATGTCAGAAGAGGAAAGCACCCCAACCTATATGCTGATCTACGCAGGCAAAGTGGCGATGATTTCTCTGTCCGCGACGCGCGAACCGGTTGGTGTCATAATTGAAGATCAAGGATTATACCAAACACAGCGTATGATATTCGAGTTTATTTGGCTCCGGCTTTGATGTAAAATACAAAATGTAAATCTCAAAATGACAATTAAGAATTTTAAAATTTTACACTGTCATTTTACACTTTGATTTTTTAATTTTGAATTTTCTATGTGTGGAATTGTTGGATATATTGGTAACAAGCAGGCACTTCCGATATTAGTACAAGGTTTGAGAGATCTTGAATACCGCGGTTATGACAGCGCGGGTATTTCGATATTGGAAGATGGAAAATTGCAACGTGTGCGTGCGGTTGGCAAGATTGATAATCTGGTTAGCAAGCTCAAAGATCAGAATTACCCGGGCACTCTCGGCATTTCGCACACCAGGTGGGCGACGCATGGCGGCGTTACCGAAGAAAACGCGCATCCGCATTTTGCGCTTGATGGCAAAATCGCCATTGTTCACAATGGCATTATCGAAAACTACCGCGAGCTGAAAAAGAAACTGGAAAAGAAGGTCAAATTTATCTCCCAAACTGATTCAGAAGTGCTCGCGCATTTGATCGGTTCGCATTATAAAGGCAGCCTCGCTGACGCGGTGCGGCAAGCATTGGCCGAGGTGCGCGGCACCTATGGGCTTTTGGCTGTTCACACGGATCACCCAGACCAGATTATTGCCGCAAGGCTAGGCAGTCCGCTCGTGATTGGGGTAGCAGAAGGTGAGTATTTTATTGCCTCAGATGTTACCCCAATGCTTGCGTACACCAAGCAGGTGACGTTTTTGGATGATGGCGAGGTTGCGGAGATCAGCCGCGAGAATGTGAGAATTTCCAACTTGAAAGATGAATTGATTACCAAAGGCATCACGCAAATCGACTGGGATCAGGCAAAAGCGCAAAAGGGCGGCTATGAGCATTTCATGCTTAAAGAAATCATGGAACAGCCTACTGTGTTTGAGGACGCCATCCGTGGCCGCATCAATATGGAAGAGGGAACGGCAGTACTCGGCGGCTTGAACATAAGCGAGGATCAGATGCGCGAGCTGAAAAGGATCATGATCATCTCTGGCGGCACGGCCTATTATGCTGGTCTTGTCGGCAAATATGCTTTCGAGCGGCTGGCCCAGATTCCGTGCGAGGTAGATTTTTCATCCGAGTTCCGTTATCGCGATCCGATTTGCGACAAAAAGACTTTGGTCTATGCTGTGTCGCAGTCAGGGGAGACTGCGGACACGATTATGGCTGTGAGAGAGGCAAAAAGAAAAGGCGCGCACGTCCGGGGCATCATCAATGTGGTGGGCTCGACAATCGCGCGAGAAATTGGCGCTGGTAGTTACATACACGCTGGCCCTGAGATGGCAGTCGCCTCGACCAAGGCATACACAAACATGGTCGCGCTTTTGCTTCTCAATGCTATTCAGCTTGGTCGCCTCAAACACGTTACCCAGGCAACTGGCAAGAGAATGCTCGAATCTCTCCTCCAGATTCCTGCCAAAATGAATGAGATCTTAAAGCAGGCAGACGAGATCAAAGCGATTGCCAAAAAATACGCGCAGTATAAAAACTTTTTTTTCTTAGGCCGCGGAGTCAATTACCCAGTGGCCCTCGAAGGTTCCCTAAAGCTCAAGGAAATTTCCTATATCCATAGCGAGGGTTATGCCGGCGGGGAAATGAAGCACGGCCCGCTGGCGCTCGTCTCCGAAGAATTTCCAGTAGTCGCTATTCTCACCCGCAATCAGCTTTACGAAAAAATGAAAAGCAATATTCAGGAAGCCAGAGCTCGCGGCGCTCGTACGCTTATAATCGCCACAGAAGGCGATATAGAAGCAGCCGAGGTTGCCGATGACATTATCTTTGTGCCGAAAACCATGGAGCTTCTGGAGCCGCTTCTGAACACCATTCCCCTGCAACTCTTTGCGTATTATATTGCAGTAGAGCTTGGCCGTGATGTCGACCGGCCGAGGAACCTGGCAAAATCAGTAACTGTTGAATGATCAATGCAAGCCTTAATATTCGACAAAACTAAATCAGACTGGGATAGCACGAAGGGATTCGAGCTTGCGGATGTACCCAAGCCAGAAATCGAAAAAGACACAGATGTGATTATCCGTGTTCACTATGCTGGCGTGTGCGGATCTGACAAGGGTATTTGGTATCGCCAGGCATTCAAAGAGCAGATACTGGGCAGCATTGATGCGGAGAATTTCCCTCCCCTTGAGAGGGGAGGGATCAAGGGAGAGGTAGAAAAAGAAAAACATCTCTCCCCCTCGCAAAGCCTCGGGGCACTCTCTCCTCGTCAAGAGAGAGTAACAATGAAGAAGTCTTTTCGCATCATTGGCCACGAATTTTTTGGAGAGGTGGTTGAGGTTGGAAGTAACGTCAAAGACATCAGGGTTGGCGATTTCGTGGCCTGCGAGTCACATGTAGTATGCAACCAATGTTATCAGTGCCAGCGCGGCCAAAAAGAGGTTTGCACCAACGAAAAGATCCTTGGCATCAGTCATGATGGCGGATTCGCGGAATACGCCCGCGTGCCAGCGCATGTGGTTTGGAAAACCAATACTGGCCTCATCAGGCCTGATGTTGCTGCCATGCAGGAGCCGTTTGGCAATGCAGTGCATGCCGCGTCCAAGGTTGACCTTGCCGGCAAAACTGTGGCGATCTTTGGGCTTGGGCCCATCGGGCTGTTTCTCCTGCTCATCGCCCGCGCCCGCGGCGCAAAAAGCATCGTCGGCGTGGAACCAAACCCGACCTCGATTGAGATGGCGAAAAAACTTGGGATTGATTATGTGATCAAACTTGAGAATACTAATGCGGAAAAACCCTACGCGCACAATCAAGAGGTTACGGACGAAATTATAAAAATTACCAAAGGCGTTGGTGTGGATGTGTCGTTTGAAATGGCAGGGTTTAACTCCTCAGTCAATAACTGCCTTTATGCTACCCGCCGCGGCGGAGAGATTATCCTCTTTGGTATCAAAATCGGTGATTTTGTATTTGAGAATTACAATCGTCTTATCGTTCACGGCTTTACCATGCACGCGGTGATCGGCAGACAGCTCTGGCAGACTTGGGAAACCACGCGGGCGCTCCTCGAGGATCCAGGCAACCAGATCCAGGAGAAACTATTTAATGTTATACTGGATCATGGCAATGGCACGATTTTGCCGCTTGCCCAGTACACCAAAGAGCGGTTTGAAGAAATGATAAACAAGCATCCGAAATTCTTAATCCAAATGTAATGTTTGCAAACTATAAAGCACAATTTGCAAAGGATCTCGAGGACATCAAAACTGCGGGGATGTGGAAAGAGGTCAAAACCATTGCTGGCAAGCAGGGGACTGAGGTCGAGATGGTCCTTCGACAAGCTCAGGATGGACAAGTCCAAACGGAAAAGGTCTTAAATTTTTGTAGCAACAATTATTTGGGTCTGGCTGGCAGTGAAGAAATGGCCAGCGCTGCCAAAGAGGGAATTAACAAATACGGTTTTGGCATGGCCTCGGTTCGGTTTATTTGCGGCGTGGACACAGTTCACAAAGAGCTGGAAGAAGCGATTTCCAAATTTTTTGGCGCAGGGGACACGATTCTGTACACCTCGTGTTTTGATGCCAACACTGGTTTGTTTGAAACTATCTTGCAGGAAGGAGACGCGATATTCAGCGATGAGCTAAACCATGCTTCTATTATCGACGGCGTGCGCTTATGCAAGGCTGAAAGATTTCGTTATTTGCATTCGAACATGGAGGATTTGGAGGCAAAATTGAAAGAGGCTGGTGAGCGGCGCAGAAAGCTCATCGCCACAGATGGGGTGTTTTCCATGGATGGCGATACCGCGAAACTCCGAGAGATTTGTGACCTGGCGGAAAAATATGATGCTATGGTTATGGTTGACGACTCGCACGCCAGCGGAGTTCTGGGCACAACCGGCAGAGGCAGCGTGGAAGGGATGATGGACCGCATTGATATTCTCACCTCGACCTTTGGCAAAGCTCTGGGCGGCGCAGGCGGCGGCTGGACTTGCGGCCGCAAAGAGATTATCGAGGTGCTAAGGCAAAGATCGAGAACTTCACTGTTTTCCAACTCCCTGCCGCCGATGATTGCCGCCGCCGCCCTCTTTACTTTGCAAAACTATGATGATTTGTTTCGCGAGCGTCTCGAAGTGCTGCGAAAAAATACCGCGTATTTCCGTGCGGCCATGGAAAAGTTGGGTTTCAAACTCGGTGGAGACGGAAAACATCCGATTACCCCAGTGATGCTCATGGAAGAAAAATTGGCAACCGAAATGGCGGGGAAGCTGTTTGGTGAGGGGATGTATGTACGCGGTTTTACCTATCCTGTGGTGCCAAAAGGCAAAGCGCGTATTCGTGTGCAGCTCTCTAGCGCGCATACTCAAGAGCAGCTGGATAAAGCGATTGCTGCTTTTGAGAAAATCGGTAGAGAATTAAGCGTAATTAAATGAAGAATATAGTTATTATCGGCGGGGGGACAGGAACATCAACACTGCTTTCAGGCCTGCGGCAGCTGCCGACCAATAACGCGGTGATTGTTTCTACGGCAGACGATGGGGGTTCTACCGGCCGGCTGCGTGAAGAGCTGGGAGTGGTTCCACCGGGCGACATCAGACAGTGCCTGGTGGGCCTTTCTTACGGAGATCCCGTGGTAAGCGATCTGTTTAATTACCGTTTTGATAGCGGCAGTCTCAAGGGACATGCGGTCGGAAATATTATCATCTCCGCCCTCGAGAAGAGTACCGGCAGTATCGAAAAAGCCATTATTCAAACCGCGAAGCTTCTCAATGTGCGCGGTTATGTGGTGCCGATCACAATTCATCCGACTATCTTGAGCGCCACGCTAGAGGACGGCTCGCAAATCAAAGGCGAACACAACATTGACGAGCCGCAACATAATGGCGATTTGGGAATAACCAATCTTGAACTGGCTCCCTCAGGACCAGCAAATCCGCGCGCTCTCGAGCTTATCAAAAACGCGCAGGCGATCGTATTTGGTCCAGGTGATATATATACCAGCACTGTGCCAAATCTGCTGGTGGACGGCGTCAGAGAAGCAATCGCGCAGTCAAAAGCTAAAAAAATCTTGGTAGTGAATCTGATGACTAAATGGGGCCAGACAAACGGCTACAAAGCCTCCGATTTCGTGAATGGGATTAATCGATATCTTTTGCCTGCCAGCATTGAAACCGTGATAGTAAATACCAAACAGCTCGAACCAGCCGTTATTGAGCGTTACAAGCAGGAAAAGGCCGAGCCGATTGATGCCGATATCGCTACCTTGGAAAAAATCGGGGTCAAGGTTGTGGCGGAAGCTTTAGCCGCCACAAATACTTTTGAAAAAGACACTGTAGATCAGCTGAAGCGCAGTTTTCTGCGGCATGATTCGGAGAGACTGGCGAAAATAATTTATAATCTCGTAAACGATGGAAATTGAAAAACAGCAGATCAATGCAAATGGGATAAAAATTTTTGCGACAGAAAGCGGGGCAGCAGTTGGCCGCGCGTATTTGTATTTGCTTAAGAACGATTTGCATCCCGAGCCCTTTGGGTTCATGGAAGATGTTTTTGTGGAAGAGAATTTTCGCAAGCATGGCATAGGTTCGATGCTTATTAAGGCTATTATTGAAGAAGCCAAAGCACTCGGCTGCTACAAGCTCATCTGCACGAGCCGGTACGAGAAGCCGGACGTTCACGGTTTTTATAAAAAATTTGGTTTTAAAGAGCACGGTTTCGAGTTTCGGATGGATTTTTATAGAGTTTGACTGTTGCCAGAGGAGGACGAAAATGAGTGTTGCTGAAAAGCTTGCCCGGATAAGCAGTGGTGTCAGGCGTAATGGAACATACGAGCTCGGGCCAAACATCTTGGTCTGGACTGTTGAGATTCGGTTATGCCGATGCTGTGGAACGACAATGCGGCTTTACAAGGAAACCACAGAAAACTGCCTGCTTTGGTGGTGCTGTTCCCGATGTTCATTCAATTACCTGGCGACGTGGAGGGATACTAGCCCGACAACTGACACGCTCTGCCATGAGCATCTCGCCTATCTGGAAGCAGTAAAGGCGCAATGCGCATCACGATAATAAACGATTTGGGACGGAACCTTTAGGATCCGCCCCATTTCTGTTAAGATGAATTTATGAGAGTTATTTCGGACATTCATATTCACAGCCGATACTCCCGGGCGTGCTCCCGGGATTTGATTCCGGAAAATCTCGACAAATGGGGCAAGATCAAAGGCGTCAATCTGCTGGGTACTGGCGATTTCACGCATCCCGGCTGGCGAGCCGAGCTCAGAGAAAATCTAGAGGAGGCCGAAAGTGGTTTTTTTAAACTCAGGGGCGCTGATTCTGGCATCAGGTTTGTGTTATCAACCGAAGTTGCATGCATCTATAGCCAGGCAGAAAAAAAACTGCGCCGCATCCACTATGTGCTGCTGGTGCCGTCGTTTGCCGCCGCTGAAAAATTTGCAAAGTCACTGGAAAGTCGCGGGGGGAAACTAGCTAGCGATGGTCGCCCCATCCTCGGGATGACTTCGCGAGACATTTTGAAACACCTGCTTGAGGCTGACGAAAAAGCGCTGATGATCCCAGCGCACGCGTGGACGCCGTATTTTGGGATATTTGGCAGCAAATCTGGGTTTGATTCCGTGGAGGAATGTTTTGGCGACATGTCAAAATATATTTACGGATTTGAAACCGGCCTTTCTTCGGACGGGGCGATGAACTGGCGGCTCTCGCAAAACGACAGGTTTACGATCATCTCCGCGTCAGATGCGCATTCCTTGTCGCGTATTGGCCGTGAGGCAACTGTTTTGGAAATGGAGCAGGATAAATTTAACTATGATGAATTTTTCCGCATTATCAAAGAGAAAGACAAAAATAATTTAAAATTCACGATTGAGTATTTTCCGGAAGAGGGCAAATACCATCTCGATGGCCACGGTCCATGCCAGGTGTCGTTTACCCCGGAGCAGACGAAGCGCGCTGGCGGCAGGTGCCCCAAATGCGGTCGCAAGATCATAGTCGGGGTTATTTCGAGGGTTAATGACCTCGCTGACCGGCCTGAGGGCTTTGTGCTCAAAAGCGCGATCCCGCAAAAGCATCTCGTGCCTCTCGAAGAGGTCTTGTCTGATTGTTTTGGCGTGGGACCGAAAAGCAAAAAAGTGCAGGAGATTTATTTCAAGCTTATTGAGAGAGCAGGCAATGAATTTGCCGTGATTCTTGATTTGCCGATTGCCGAAGTCGAGAAAGTGGCCGGGTCACTGATTGCAGAGGCGGTAAAACGGGTACGAGAAGAAAAGGTCGTAAAGATTCCTGGATATGACGGCGTTTACGGAATCATCAAAGTCTTTACCAATGGGGAAAGGAAAATGCTTGAACAGTCTCCTCAAATCATGTTATTCTAAGATTATTCTGCAATTTAACGCATATGCGTTAATATTAAGATAATATCAAAATTGTGAAATCATATTTCAAACAATCTATTGCCCAGATAATAGACGAATCCGTGCCCGAGCCGATTTTAGAATTAACTGACGAGAGAATAGAAAAATTAAAAACCGTTTCTGATATTGTAATGAGTGTATTGTCGATTGCATCTATCTTAACTTTGACGGTTGTTGCCCCGAATGCAATCCAACTGTTGAAAGTTTTTCAAAAATCAAAAGGTAGGAAATACTCCACAAAACATAATAAAGAAAAGATCCTAAGAACATTCTATTACATACGGAATAAAGGTTATATTGATTTTCGCAGAAATGATAAAGACTATGAAATAGTCATCACGGAAAAAGGTAACAAGAAGATAAAAAATCTCAAGTTTAATACTTTGGTGATTTCTAACCCGAAAAGCTGGGACGGGAAGTTTTGGCAAATTGCAGTCGATATACCAGTGAAATACAAAACATCTGCAGATTATTTCCGTATGAAATTGAAGGAGTTAAGATGCTACCCGCTGCAGAGGAGTTTATGGTTTTATCCTCACGACCCTCGCGGGGAGGTTGAATTTATCGCAAAAACATACGGGGTGGCAAATTACATAACATTTATGAAGATAGAAAGAATGGAGCAAGATGATAAGGAGATTTTGAAAACCTATTTTAAGGAATCTTTGATAATTTGATATTTCTGTACATTATTGCATATGCGATAAAAAATAGAAATATATGATAGAAATAGAATTTTTGTTTGAAATATAAAAATTGGAAAATTTTTTAAAATATGGTAGAGTTTATTGGCTAAAGAAGCTAGGAAGCGTCGCATAGCGGTCTAGTGCAACGGCTTGGAAAGCCGTGGCCCTTCGGGGCCTCGTGGGTTCGAATCCCACCGCTTCCGCCAGAATTCGGAATTCAAATTTCCGCCAAAAATATGGTCGGCGCGAAGCGCCGTCTGTTCTGTATTCCCCCCCAAAATCCTGATTCTGCAAGGATTCGCCACGCTCCGCGTGGCTCAAAAAGTACGGTTCGATCCTTAATTTGAAAGTTCAAACCGACTTTTTTGAATTCCCGAAAAAATTCTTCGGGAATTCCCTCATTTGCCAATTCCATATTGTTTATACTGGCTTTTAGAAACTTGTCGGTAAGTTCGAACCGATTATGAGATTTTTTCTCAAAAGCCGATAATTTCTCTTTG
>Ga0155177_131_pt1 | contig 42476 bp, 58 predicted proteins | sample RifCSPhighO2_01_FD_106145 | JGI IMG/M metagenome (GOLD analysis project Ga0155177, IMG submission 106145) | Candidatus Doudnabacteria bacterium RIFCSPHIGHO2_01_48_18 | reverse complement strand
AGATTTTCCTCACCCCAAATGTTTAGTTCACCCAATGATTTCCTTACTAGAACGATTAAGCACCGTACCATTTGACTGGTAATACCCTTTTGCCAATAGAAAAATGGTCCGGTTAACGATATGGTATCCTGGCCTTGCCAGTCCGCAGCAACCACGGCCCCCCATTTACTACAGCGCTCCCGCCATCGTAATAAATTACGGTCTTGTCGGCGAACGTATCTACCGGCTGGAGCGAATGACTGTAAACCCTGGCCTGAAAATCTATATGCCAATTTTTTCCGTCTGTGGTTTTGTCCCCCAGATCCCGGGACTCGTTCCAGACAACCGGGTTGTAACCGCCTTCGGGGAGAACGTTATTCGGCGCGCTTCCCACAGCTGTACCGGGCAGGTAAGACATGTTTTTGATGACAGAGTGCTCTATGTGGACATTACTCGCGGTAGCCGAGCCGGTGTTGCCGAAAGTAAGCCGAATTTTCACCTGGTCATCATTGTGGATATTCTGATTGATATAAGCTATGTCATTGACTGTCAATATAGTCATGACCCCGATGATCGCGGGCTTGCAAATCTCGTTGAAAGCGATGCCGCTGTAAAGCGGCTCTGCTTCTTGACCATTGTTCATGCTCGAAATCACGTAGGAATATGATGCGCCGACCGATGGAGCGTCAGTATAACTATTACTCGTTCCGGAAAGCTGAGCGATTTGGTCATAATCTGACAAACTGAAACTGCCCGCGCGGGCTTGCCTGCTGCGATAAACATTATATTGTGTGGAATCGCTGACCAGCGGCCAGGAGAGTTCTACGCGCTCTCCGCATGGATTGAAGATTGATAAATTTTTTTTTGCCTGTTCAAGGTTCGGGCTGTTTATCATTTTTTTCCGGATAACACCTTCTTGGTTATCGAGAATCTCTGCCTGCTTGCTTCCCGCTTGCATCTCAGCAAAAAAATAAAACAGCGCGACAATCGCCAAAAAAACAAAACCGGCAACCTGAGTTATATTGCCACCTGTTTCACTTTTTGCCTGGTCGATTAGATTTTTGTTTCCTGAAGAAAATTCTTCCATAGGCAATTCCTGCCTGACTTGGTAATTATACCATTTCCGCAGGTGAAAAACTATTTTCACCCATCACCACAACACTGGCCGGAACAGCTTCGCGATTGTGAAAAAAATCCGGCGCGTCAACGCAGTTCCTCTTCGATTACCGCTTTGAATGCTTCAAATGGCTGGGATCCTCTCAAGAGTCTGCCATTCACAATCGTCCCAGGCGTGCCGGTGAGCCCGGCTGCGATCGCGTCTGAGGCATCTTTTTCCACCTCGGCCTGATATTTGCTGCCATCAAGACAGCTATCAAACGCAGCCTTATCAAGACCAATTTGCCCGGCCCAGGTTTTTATGTCCGCAACGGAAAACTCCACCGTATTTTCTCCCTGCTTGTCTTGCTGCTCAAACATTTTGTCATGCATTTCCCAATATTTGCCCTGATCGCCGGCGCACTCCGCTGCCTCCGCGGCTTTTTGGGCACTCGGATGCAGCGAGGATAGCGGATAATCGCGATAGACGAATTTTGCTTTGCCAGTATCAATATACTGGCTCTTGAGCTGCGGCAAAGTCTCGCGCCATAATTTACGGCAAAATGGACATTGAAAATCGGAAAATTCGATGATCGTTACAGGAGCGTTTTCATTTCCCAAAATAGCGTCATCGTCAGCGCTGACATCTATGCGCTGTACGCCCTCTACGGCCGGATAGCGGCCGCCTTGCATCCCAAACGACGCATATATGGAAAGAGCGATGATCGACATCCCGAGCAAAATGGACAGGGGAATGCCGTATTTAGCGACAAAATTTTGGCTCGACTGCTGATTGTTTTCTGAATCTTCCATATGTTAATATTATAGCTGAAAGGACACATTCTATGAAATTAATCGAAACCGTGTACGCGCATTGCGATATCCCCTGCGGGATCTATTCCGACCACCCGTCGCAAATAGCGGCTGACACCGTGGTCAAAATGAATGAAAAAATTGCTGAACTGGGCGAGCCGCCGCACCATTCGGAAAAAGAAAAGTTTCTTGCTTATCACAACAGCCTCACGCGCATGATCCTGGTCAAAGAACAGCATGCCGAACTCTGCAAACGCGAGATCCTGATCCTCTGGACCGACTATTTCAAACCTGCGCACCTCGAAAAGTACCCGGACCTTCACGAACAAATCTGGAAAGCCTGCAAACTCGCCTCCAAAAACAAGCAGGAAATCAACATGCAGACTGCGAAAGAATTACAGGAAGCGGTTCACGAGATAGGGCACATCTTTTCAGAGACTAAGAAATAATTTTCAATGTTTTAATTTTCAAATTGAAAATTTATGAGCTGGCCGCTAAAAATAGTTAGGATAAAAGGCCATTCCATGCTGCCGCTGATAAAAGATGGGCAGTTGTTTTTTATAAACCAGTGGGCTTATTTACTGCGGGGTCCAGCAACGGGAGATGTTATAGTCTTTCAAAACCCCGCTAACAAAACCCAGCGGCTATGCAAAAGAGTAGCCGCGGTTCAAGGCGATTATCTAACTCTTCTTGGTGACAATAGTCTGGATAGCCTCGATAGCCGGTCGCTGGGCCAAATCGCATTAAAGAATGTGATCGGCCGAGTTATTGAGTGGTAATCCGTCCCGAAATGCCATCCACTATTACTCTCTTTGTTACATTAGACCTGGTATGGGTTAAACGAAACTCGACAACCCGATTCTGCTGGTTATCAGCGAGAATGACGCCATAAGGCGATATGAGCCTGATATCAAAACTGCCGCTATCCAGCGCGCCGTCGACATAAATCGCTGTCGAGATATTTTGGCTCAGCCTAATGGTTTCCAGCGGCTGTTCTGTTCCGTCAATCGTATAGTATATTTGATAGCTTGGTTGTATCCCCTGGCCTATCGAAACCCGGTATTCGTCAGCGGTAGAAGCGGTTCCGACATTGGTTCCAGTCAAAATATTGCCTTGGATTTCCCGCATTTTCGAGATGAAATCAAGTCTCGCGGAGTTGAGTTCTTCTGACGCTCTCATGTTTTGAAAATTGAGCGCTATAATGGCGGCCAACAGCGCGGTGACGGCGACCACAATCAACATCTCAAGCAGAGTGAATCCCTTATTGGCGGCGAAATTACGAAACAATACGAAAGTACGAAATCTATGCACAATCCTTCTCTTGTTTTTTTCGTATTTTCGTAACATATTCGTAGTTCGTAGCCTACCTTATCCCGATTTGATAAAAATACCAGGAAATGAACTCTTCTCCCCAAAGCATAGCAACAAATGCCGCGAAAGTTAAAAATGTTCCGAAAGGCAAACGATCTTTGAGGGATTTAACTCCGATGGCCATCAAGATAATTGATACAACTGCCCCCGACATGTAAGAAAGAAAAAACAGGGCAATGGTTTGCGGAAACGGGACGAGGAGTCCCAAAAAAACACCAAGCTTCACGTCGCCAAAGCCGATAGCGCGGCCGCGGGACAGCAAATACAAAATCCAAAAAAAACCGGAAAGAATGAGTGCGCCGTAAAATCCATTTAAAAGCTGGCCTGCTATAAGCTGATAAGCAGCGGCCAGAATCGCCGCTGGAAGCACGACCTTATCCAGAATCAAATAATGCTTGAGATCATAGACGAAAATAACGATCAGAAAGCAAGCGAAGACTAGTTGCGCTAAAAATTGAAAATTGAAAATTGAAAATTGAAAATTTTGAGCTATCAACAAAAAAATTGTCCCGGTTGCCAGCTCAACTAGGGGGTATTGCCGGGAGATTTTTTTTCTGCAGTACCGGCATTTTCCTCCCAGCAAAAAAAAACTCACCACTGGGATGAGGTCTGACCAGGCCAGAACGTGCTGACATTTTGGACAAACGGAGTCTTTGTCAAAAATCGATCTCGAGCACGAGCCGAGACGATAAATAAGAGCGTTAAGAAAACTGCCAACGATGAGACCAAAGACGAAAGACACTAGTGCCATTTCTAGAGCAAGCTATCGACCGAAACTACGTCGCCAGTGGCTTGCGATCTTACCACGCCATCTTCATCCATAATATAAAAACCGTTGATGCGTTCCATGAAAAAGGTCAAAGTGTAAGCCCGCCCAAGGTTGTTAAAGCCGCAGCCTGTCACCGGACCGCCAGTGTGAGCATATTGATAGTTGTGAACCGGCGCGCCAGGATCTGCCGGAATATACAATATTTGTATCGGACCGCAGCTCAGGGTGCTGCCGGTTACCCAGCCGCTGACATTCGGGTAGCCGCTGGCATTATCAAAAAAAATATCCATGCCTGATTTGATCTGTTTCAGGTCAGAAATACGCTTGGCGTCACGAGCGCGCCGGCGCTGTTCAGTCAGGCCAATGGTGAGGATCGAAGCCATGAGGCCAATAATGGCCACGACCACCAAAAGCTCAATAAGAGTAAACCCAGCACCACTTTTACTAAAAGCTGGTGCTTGGGTAAAGCCTGGGTAGCGTTTAGGATTTAGGGGATAGGGTATGGATTTTTTTTGTTTCATAAGCTTTACGCCAAAGCGCTATACGCTGTTCACCATATTCAACATAGAACCCTCCCCCGTTTTTCGCGGGGGAGAATCTACATTCAATACTAGTTCTGGATAATACCAGATGGGCTAGCAATGAGTTCGTTTGCCGGGTAACCGCCAGTAGCGGCTCCAAGACAGAACGTTATACGATATGATGCCGGGTCGCTTGTATCAGCCGCGCCTGCCGCGTCCATACCCCAATAGGTATAGGCGTTGGTCGAAGCTGTTATCGCTGACGGCGCTGTGCCAGAGGTCCCGCACTCGCCAGTCGTTGAATCAGCCGGCGTCGGCGAAGTTGGCCAGGCCGAAAGGAGCGTGTTGAACGGAGCAACGGCCGGAGTCGTGCCTTCCGCGGCCATGACTGGGCTCAATACGCCTGCGGTCGTGTCTTCGTCTGGATAACGATTGTTATCGTTGAAGAACAGTTCCAAAGCGGTTTGAATTTGGCGGACATCAGAGAGGCGCTTGGCGTCGCGTGATTTGGCGCGGGCGCTGTTAAGTGAGACCAATACCACCGCTGCCAGAATACCAATGATGGCAATAACAACCAAAAGTTCGATCAAAGTAAAACCTTTGCTCTTTCGTAAATTATGGATTGCTTTCACTTTTTGTTTCACCCCCTCTCAAGGGAACGGAATAGATATCCACAGATATTAATCCGCGTTATTGAACACTAGCTAAATTATAAATCGGAAGCAAAATTCCTGCAACCATGACCGCGACCGCGAGCCCCAAAAGCATCATAATAATCGGTTCCAGTAAAGTGGTAAGCGTGCCAAGAGTGTTGGCGACCTCTTTGTCATAAAAATCCGCGAGCTTGCCGAGAATTTCATGCAGCGTTCCAGTTTGTTCCCCGACCCTGACCATTTGGGTGACGATTGCGGGGATCTCCGGCCTTGCCACAAACACCGTGGCAATCGATTTACCGGTTTCAACCTCAGAAGCGGCCTCGAGAATAATCTGTTTATAAACCATGTTGCCAACGATCTCCGCCACGGTTTTCAGAGCTTGAACGATGGGGATGCCTCCCTCGACCAGGGTCGAAAGATTTCTCGCGAATCGGTTCATGTAAATATTGCGAAAAAGCTTGCCAAATACGGGCAATTTGAGCTTGATATGGTCCCAAACGATTCTTCCTCCGGAACTCCGAATATAGAACTGGCTGCCAACGCCGAGGCCGATTGTCAGCGCAAAAATAAGGCCCCAATAGTTTTGAAGAACATCCGTAACAAAAATCAGAATTTTCGTGGTTACTGGAAGCTCTACGTCCGCCTCCTTGAGCACGCCGATCATTTGGGGCAACACAAATACGAACATCAGCGCGCCAACAATCAAAATCGCGGACACGATAAAAATCGGGTAAGTCATGGCTCCTCTGATCTTGCTGGTCAGTTCATAGTCTTTTTCCTGCTGATTTGCCAAATAAACCAGGGACTGGTCGAGCGTTCCGGATAATTCGCCCGATTTCACCAGATTGACATAGAGATCGGAAAAAATGTGGGGAAAAACCGCCACCGCTTCGGATAGACTCTTGCCGCCCTCAATGTCATTCATCATTTCCGCGATCGCGTTCTTCAGTGCCCTATTGGTGATTTGTGACAGCAGAATCTCAAAGGCTTGAATAATCGGGACCTTGGCGTTAATCAATGTCGCGAGCTGCCTAGAAAAAATGACGATTTCTTTTTTGGAAACATGATTTAAAAAGCTTAAATATTGATCAATATTAAAGCCCCCTTTGGCTTCCGGAGCCAAGTCCAGAACCGTCAAACCAGCGCCGTGCAGAGCTTCCGCAGCTTTCACGACAGATGCGGCATCAATAGTGCCTGATTTGATTTCTCCGCTTTTATCTTTCGCCCGATAGCTAAATGCTGTCATCCCTCACCCTTTTTGGTTGGCTTTTGATTAATATAAAATAAGTCAGCATAATTTTTTAATTTAGAAAAGGGTGAGGGATTAATATCTACGCACCAAAGATTTAAAAAGCTCTTCATTGCTGGAATACGCGAGACCGTCCTCAAGCTTTACCAGGCCTTTCCGAACCAGGTCAGCAAGCGCCTTGTCCATGCTGATCATCCCCTCGGACGTGCTGGTATGGATAATGTTGGGCAGCTCATAGGTGCGTCCTTCGCGGATCACGTTTCGAACGGCGTTCGTGGAAAGCATGATTTCCACGGCAGGCACGCGACCGCCGCCAACCCTTGGCAGAAGCCTCTGCGAAACCACGCCTATTAAAATGTTGGCAAGCTGAGAACGAACTTGGTTTTGCTGATGCGCCGGAAATACGTCAATGATGCGATCCATGGTTTGCGGGGCGTCATTGGTGTGCAGCGTGGCAAACACCAAATGCCCGGTTTCCGCGACAGTGATGGCTGTGGAAATCGATTCCAGATCGCGCATTTCTCCGATGAGAATCACGTTTACGTCCTCGCGCAGGGTGGCCCTCAGAGCTTCGGGAAAGGCCGTAGTGTCCTGCAATACTTCCCGCTGGCTGATGAGGGCTTTGTCCTGGGTAAAAATATATTCGATCGGGTCCTCGATGGTGATGATATGGTCGGCTCTGGAATGGTTAATGATGTCAATCAAGGCAGCGAGGGTTGTGGATTTGCCATGTCCGGTGGGCCCGACAAAAAGCACCAGGCCTTCCTTGTGCCGCGTGAGATCCGTAAGCTGCGCGGGCAGATTGAGCTCTTCTACCGTGCTGATTTTGTTGGGAATGTGGCGCATTGCGGCGGCCATGGTCCCTTTCTGATAATAAACATTTACGCGAAAGCGCGCGTCACCTTTGAAATCATAGGAAAGGTCGACTTGCTTTTTTTCCTCCAGGCTCTTTTTCTGAAAATCCGCGAGCATGACGTCCACGAGCTCGGAAATTTTTTCACCATCCAAAATCGGCTCGTCAGCGATTGATACGAGAGCGCTGTCGATTCTTACCGTGGGCGGCTTGCCGGCCACGAGGTGAAGGTCAGAAGCGCCGGTTTCCAGAACATGGGCGAGGAACCTTTCGAGCTCCGCGCCTTGATTTTTGTATGAACTCATGAATGATGCAAACTTAATAGTAAATTATGAACGTCGTTGATAGTATCTTTGCCTTTTACAAAATAGCCGGAAACTCCCATCGACAAAACCTGCTCAATATCCTCCAAATTGTCGATACGCGAAAATACCACGACCGGCATGGCGGCGTTGGCGTGGGCGCGCCGCAGATCCTCAAGGACACCAAAGCTCGCCCCATCCTCCAAAAGCAAATCCATAACCACCATATCCGGCTTATTTTTGGCAAGCATGGCTTTCGCGGCCCGGCTTGTTTTCACGGGAATAATATCAAAGTGCCGGCTCATGTGGCTTGTGAATTGCTGGTGATAATATTCATCTGGTTCGAGTAAAAGTAATTTCACTGTTGTTGGTTATTCTTTGGTTACTCTGGCAACTTCTTCAATGGTTGTTACGCCTTTTATGACCTTGATGAGGCCGTCCTGCTTCATCGCGATCATGCCCTCTGACTGGGCAAGCTCCTGAAGCTTTGAGTAAGAATCGCTATTTAAAATCGAATTCTTTATTTTCTCGGACACGGGCAGGACTTCAAAAATGGCGATCCGGCCGGCGTACCCAGAATTGCCGCAGAGGCGGCAGCCTTTGCCGGCGTACATTTTTATATTCTTTAGATCAAGGCCCTTGGCTTCGTCAGCCGGAATATCCTTGAGTTCGCTTTTGATCATATCGCGCATTTCGTCGGGAACAGGCGTCTCCTTGCGGCAGCCGGAACAAATTTTTCTGACCAGACGCTGGGCCATGACCAGGTTCAGAGAAGCGGTTAGAAGAAAATTTTCAATACCCATGTCCACCAGACGCGGGATAGCGCCGACCGCGTCATTGGTGTGAAGGGTAGAAAACACCAAGTGGCCGGTCAAAGACGAATGAACCGCCAGTTCCGCGGTTTCCCGGTCACGGATTTCACCAACCATGATAATGTTCGGATCCTGGCGCAGTATAGACCTCAGGCCCGAGGCAAAAGTCAAACCAATGTCGGGATTGATCTGCGACTGGTTTACGCCGCCAATAAAATATTCAACCGGATCTTCAAGAGTGACGATATTCACGCCGATCTTGTTGAGAATGTTGAGCACTGCGTAAAGAGTGGTGGATTTCCCGCTGCCCGTAGGGCCGGTAACAAGGAGCATGCCATGGGGCTTTGAGATGCTTTCTTTGAATCTGGCCAGCTTCATGCCGTTCAATCCCAGCTCCTCCAGCGTCGGCACGCCCCCTGATTTGTCCAAGATTCTCATAACCACCTTTTCACCGTTCACGTTCGGCAGAGTGGAAACACGAAAATCAATCGACCGGCCGTCAACATCCATGTGAAAACGGCCGTCTTGCGGCAAACGCTGTTCGTCAATCTTGAGATTGGACAATATCTTTATTCTGGACACGATGGCCGGATGCACAACCTTGGGCACAACAAGCGAGCTCTGCAGAACGCCGTCAATGCGATACCTGATGCGCAAATCATTTTCCTGCGGTTCGATGTGGATATCAGACGCGCGCGATTCGATCGCGTGCCGGATTATCACATCCACGATTTTCGTGATAGGCGCCTCGGGCGCGGTTTTTTTGCCAAGCTCCTTTTCCTGCGCTTTTTTTGGCGCTTCTTGTTTTTTTTCTTTTTCCTGGATGACCGCCAAAGCTTCGCCCACCTCAGCGCTCATGTTCCGACTCTTGCGGATTGCTTCCTCGAAACTCTTCTTCGAGGTCAAATATAGCTCAATGCGATATTTATTTTGCTGCGCTAAAAACTCGAGAGCCTCCAGGGCCTGTAGGTCGCTGGGGTTAGTCAAAGCGACGCGTAGCAGATTGCCCTCTTTGGCAAAGGGAATGATCTTGTAGTTCTCCAGGGTTTCCTGGGAAATTATTTTCAACGCCTCCTTCGACAAGCTCTGGTTGCGCAAATCAGCGTAAGGTAAATGAAAAAAGGCGGCTTGCGCCCGGGTCAGCCGCTCTTCATCCATCAATTTCAGGCCCAAAATGGCAGTCTCGAGACTTTGCTTGTTTTTGGCCTCCTCAAGATGGACGCTTGAAAGCTGCTTGGCCGTGAGATGATGCTCATCAACCAAAAACTGTTCAAACGTTTTTCTTTTTTCCTGAGTGCGCGGGCTAGCAGTAGCCATTTATCCTCCGAAAGGATTAGTTTTCCCGAGTTCTTCAGGGCGTATCTCAACCTTGGGCGCGGATCTCAAGACTCGAAACCTCTCATCATCCAGGATGGTGGTATCAAGCACGCTCCCATACGGCAACACTACGGAAGGCGCGGCAGACAGCGGAAGGGCAGGAGTTTCCCCGCTGGCTGGCGGATTTAATTGACCTGTGCCAACCTGATCGCCAAGCTGGTCTGCGGGAACGACATTGGGCGGCGGGATTACGCTTTGCGGTTTGCCGTAAAAGAAATTCAAATAAATCGTGCCGCCAAGCGAAACCATAACCAGCACTGCTGACATGATTACTTTTTTTTGACTTTCCGGTAGGAATTTCATCATGGTTTTTGGTAATAAGTAATCATCTCTAGTACGTATGACTGATTCTGGCTTTCCGAGCTTGCGGCGCCAAAATTGATGCTCTGCACGTCCAAAAGGCGAAGATTGGTCTCCATATTCAGAATAAAAGCCAGGAGCTGCGGGTATCGGCCGTTGACTGTCATATCCGCCCGGATCATGCCGAGTTTATCACTCGATTCGCGCACTTTGCCATCCGGACCCAAGACATCCTGCAGCGGCGCGACCTGGATGTTTTCCACTACCATTCCGGATTGGCGCCCCAAAAATTCAAGATTGGCGAGAAGCTCTGGAATGTCAGGTGAGAGCGGCAATGACTCCTCTACCGGCGCAAGTTGGGCGCGCTTGTCATTCAGCTGGGCAACCAGATTTTTAATGCTATTCACCGAGGATTTTTTGTCAGCCGCGGCAGTTTCCTTGGCTGCCAGCTCAGATTTGCTGTCTTTGATTTGTTTGTACTGGGGATAAAGCGCCAGATACCCGAACAAAATACCGGCGATGATCAAAACCGGAACCACGAGACCTGATGAAAAATGACTGATATCGATTTTCTTCATTTTTTCAAAAGTATAGGATCAAAAGTTATATCCAGAGTAAAACCGTAGCCCGTAACATCCCCCGTGGACGCCCCTCCTGATTGCAGCGCTATGTCTTTGAATTTGTCAGAGGTCTTGAGTCCCAAAACCAGCTTGGCCATATCTGTGTAGGTCGGGGCAATTCCAGTAACTACAATTCGAAAATTTTCGGCGTCGCCCTGAAATCCATCATAGCTAATCGGAATATAGGTGTATCTGGCGAGCTCGTCAAAAACAGGCGACCAAAAAAGATGCTTATCAAGCAGAGTCTCGAGATTGCCGAGACGAAGCTGGTAGCCGAGGACCTCCCCCAGAGCTTGGTCAGTGCTGCGCATCTCGAGGTCGAGGTTGGCGGTTTCTATTTCCACGACTTTCGCCTTGTCGCTGATCGTTTTCTTGTAATACAGCAGGGCGCCGTAGCCTAAAGCTTCTAAAACCAGCAGGGCAATAACGATATAAAGCGAGGTGAGCTTCTTTTCTCCGCCGCCGCCCAAACTGACCGCGCTGCCCCGATCTTTTAGCTCATTTTTTAATAAATTGATTTCAGTTTTCACCCAGCACCATCCTTTCTGGTTATTCTTGGATGATTACCGTTATTATATTCTATTTCGTTTTTCAAAATGTCCATGGGTAAAATTGAAATTGATGGTGCTGGGTTCATGGGTTATTCCCGCATTGCCAGACCCAGGGCAATGGACAATCCCATTGAAACCTTGGGCAGGGCGGTTTTGAGCCGTTCGTCGTATTCAATAAATTTAAACGGGTTACCTAGCGAGGCTTTGATGCCCAAATCCGAGAAATAAACGCTCAGCCCCGGCAAATAAGCTCCGCTCCCGGCAAAAATAATCTCACTGATTGTGCCCCCTGAGGCTTCGTAGATTTTCACTAGCTGGCCGGTTTCATTTTTTATACTCTCCAGTGACGCTTTCATGACCTGCGGAATCTGCTGCAAATCTCCGGACAAACCCAGGTCCATTTTGAACTGCTCAGCCCTGCCGGGGCTGATTTTCAGGCTTTGCGCGATGCCAGAAGTGATAGTGTCGCCACCCACGGGCAAATTCCGAGATATCCGCAAAAAACCTTTGTCCACCAGGTTGAGGCTGGTGTTACGAGCGCCGATGTCAACAATGATGAATGCATCCTGTCTGGAGCCGGCGAGAGAACGGATCAAAGCCAAAGCCTCAATCTCCAGGGCCTGCGGATCTAGACCGGCAAGTTTGAACATTCGTAAATAATTTTCGATAACTGTTGTAGGCACGGCGGTGATTAGGACTTTTATTTTTTCCGCGGTTTGCGATTCACGCATCACGCTCCAAGATAATGTAACCTCCTCAAGCGGCAGCGGCACATACCGCCTAGCCTCCCATTCGATGGCATTTTTCAGTTCTTTGTCGGAAAGCGCTGGCATATCTATTACGGACACAAACACAATGTTGTTCGGCAGGCTGGCAATGACCTTTTTGGTGGTGACCTTGGCCTTTTCCAGCAGGGTTTTTAATACCCCCGCAGTCTGCGAAATCACATCAACGTCCGCTTTGGACATCACCTGGGACGCGGCATTTACCATTCCGTATGTTTCGAGGAGAAATTTGCCATTATCTCTCTTGAGCTGAACAACTTTTATCGTGGAAGTGCCGATATCTACGCCCAATTTGCTTTTAGAACGGGAGAAAAACATTAAATTTTTTCTTTTGCTTTGTGAAGTTTGCTTTTTCTTTCAAAACCGAAAATATTGTTTTTAATATAGCATAACTGTGGCCATGCGTCAAAATCTCCGGCAAAACAAAAAACGGCCTTCAGCCGCTGTTGTTGGTGGACACTGCCCCGATAGTAGAACGCTTCACGTTCACTACGGGGCAAGCTGGGCTAGCTCTATTTACCCGCCCACCTCTGGTGGAGATGAGGGGATTCGAACCCCTGACCCCTACATTGCAAATGTAGTGCTCTACCAACTGAGCTACATCCCCAAAAGAGGTGGGCGGGCCAAATGAGCTAAGGGCCCGTTTGAGGAATTGGAACACTAAAATGCCAAACATCAAACATATAAAGTACAGATAACACTATAAAAGCAATGCCGAGCAATTTATAGAATGTATATGTACCGCCAGATCCTAAATATTTTTCCGCAAAACTGATCTGTCCAAATGTACTAGTTAGAAAGTAGGATTTCACAACCAGTAAGATACCGATAACAATGCCAGCTAAACCAATTATAATTTTCATAAGCGACCCCTGGTGGTGGGTATGGAAGGAATCGGACCTTCGACCCCGTCATTATCAGTGACGTGCTCTACCACTGAGCTACATACCCTGCAAAACAGTTTTCATAATTTACCACAAAAACAGAAAATTGTAAATACTACCAGAATCCGCCTCACGGCGGTTTAGATTTTGAAATGGCCCATGAGCTTGTTCATCTGCCCTGTCGTTATATGTCCTTGATTTTTTAGGTCCCATAGTCCCCTTTTCACATTCTTGCTGGTCAGGCCTGAGCCGGTGATTTTGTCCTGGATCATTTTGCTGACCGCGGCGCGCTGGCCGGATTTGGCAAACACGCCTTTGAGCTGCTTGTCGAGCTGATAACGGAAATTCTTGGTGTTGCTGATCCCTTTTTTTAGAATCGCGCCTCGCGAAAAATCAACTGGCTGCCAGCTTTGGGTTTCCGGCTTTGGGGCAGCGTTACCCGGTTGTTTTTGAGATGCCAGACCGGTTTGGATTTCTTTGTGCAAAGATTTCGACGAGTCAGAATATGACATTCCTTTGATGGATTTCAAATTCGGTTCGCTAGGCACAGAACTGGTTTTTCGCTTTGGGGTCGCTGGCATAAGCGCTCCTCTGGCTGCCCATTCCGCGCTGTTCATTTGGTTTGGATCACGAATCACTGGTTTGGATTTTTATTTCAAATTGAACTAAGATATACTAATTATAGCACAATTTCGCAATAAAATCAATGGTTTCCGAAATCTTCCTAAAAATTTACGGCCAGGTCCACGGGGTTGGGTTTAGGTATCACGCAGAAAAAACCGCGCGCAGTTTAAAGCTCGCTGGCTACGTTCGAAACGCAAACGGCGGCACAGTAGAAATCCTCGCGCAAGGCAAAAAAGAAAATTTGGAAAAATTAATTACCTGGGCCGGAAGCGGACCAGATTCGGCATCGGTTGAGAAAATTGAAACCGAGTGGCGCGAGCCTTCGGAGATTTTTTCCGATTTCACTATCACTGATTAAATTCTTTTACGCTGTTCGGCGGCGGTGCCTGCCCGCAACGCTCTCGCTAGCGAGGCGGGCAGGGCACTTTGGCGCCTTTTTTTCGCGCCTCAGATAAACCGATCGCGACGGCTTGTTTGACTGTTTTTTGCGCTTTTTTTCCGTATCTTGGCATGGCTAAATAATAATGGACAAGCGGATCTGGGCCATTGTCAAAACCAACCAATCCTTGACAATTAAAACTGTTTGTTTCTGAGTAAAACCGCGTTCACCGCCACGATAACCGTGGAAAGCGACATTAGAACCGCGGCAAGAGCAGGCTGAAGCACAATGCCTTTACCGGCCAGCACCCCTGCCGCCAAAGGCAAGGCCAGCACATTGTATCCTGTCGCCCAGAACAGATTTTGGACCATCTTGCGATAGGTGATTTGCGATAGCTTGATGATTTTGGCAATATCGCGCGGGTCATTTTTAAACAAAATAATTCCCGCCGATTCGATCGCCACATTGGTACCGGCTCCGACCGCAATACCCAAATCCGCCTGCGACAAAGCGGGCGCATCATTAATGCCGTCGCCAACCATGGCCACCTTTTGCCCGCGCTGCTGCAACAGTTTCACTTTTTCCGCTTTTTGCTCTGGCCGAATCTGGGCAAAATATTCATCAATGCCCAGTTCGCCTGCGACCCATCCTGCAACCTCGTCGCTGTCTCCGGTGATCATGGCGGTCTTTATCCCCAACTTTTTCAAAATCCTTACGGCTTCGCGCGATTCCTGCCGAACGATGTCACCTAAGGCTATCGAACCAACTAATCGGCCAGAGGCAATGACATAAATCACGGTTTTTCCTTGTTTACCGAGTTCGGCAATTTTTTCCGGATTGCCGGTTTTCAATTTCTTTTGCGCGAGGAGCCCGGGACTGCCCACTGTCACCTCTTGATCTTTGACGTGAGCTGTCGTTCCGCCGCCAGGCAACCTCTGAAAATTTACGGCTGCCGCTAGATTCAAATTTTGCTCCCTGGCCTTTTGGACCATGGCTTTAGCCAGCGGGTGTTCTGAATGCTGATTTACAGAGGCCGCGAGTTGCAGGACGTGTGTTTCCGAATCGCCGCCTTCCGGCAGAATTTGCACGACGCCGAATTCGCCCCGAGTCAGAGTGCCGGTTTTATCAAACAGCACTACATCAACATCCTTGGCCGCTTCCAAAGCTAATCGCTGCTTCACCAAAAATCCTTTTCGCGCGGCCATGGCCGTGGAGATGGACGCGACAAGCGGGACAGCGAGCCCGAGCGCGTGCGGACAAGCCACAACCAGGACAGCGACTAATCGTTCGGTCGCCGTAACCGCCCCGCGGCCGGCCGCCAGCCAGGAAATAAAAGTCAGCGCTCCAGCGGACAGGGCAATGATTGTTAAATAAAACGCGGCGCGGTCAGAGAGAATCTGCAGGCGGGATTTGGACGCCTGCGCCTCCGAGACAAGCCGCATCACTCCGGCCAAAAAAGTTTTTTCGCCGATTTCTGTCACCAGGATCTTTACGCTGCCGTCGCCGTTAATCGTGCCGGCAATGACTTTGTCGCCGCGATTTTTTTGCACGGGACGCGATTCGCCGGTGACCAATGACTCATCAATTTCCGTATCTCCCTCAGTGATTTCTCCGTCAGCCGGAACCCTGCTGCCCGGTTTGACCAGAACCAGATCGCCCTGTTTCAGTTCGGCCAGAGCAACAATTTCCGTCTGGCCGTTGCGAATAATCTCTGCCTGGTCAGGCAGAAGCTTGGCTAATTCCTTCAAGGCGCCTTGAACTCCCTGAACTGCCCGCATCTCGAGATAGTGCCCGAGGATCATGATGGTGATCAGCGTTGACAGTTCCCAAAACAGAGTATGCGCGCTGCCTGCCTCGTCGGCAGACAGTCCCCGCAGCGTTTCGAAAACGCTGAAGCTATAGGCAGCGACTATGGCAATGCCAATGAGCGTCATCATGCCCGGAGAGCGGCCGCGAATCTCCCGGACCGCGCCTGCGAGAAACACCCAGCCGCCGTAGAAAAACACAACCGAGCCCAGCAGTAAAATAAACCATTCCCATCCGGCGAATCTGGGCAGCTCCCATCCTAACCGCATCGGCAGTTCCGAATATAAAACAATCGGAATAGTGAGTACAAAACTCGCCCAGAACTTCTTTAGAAATGTTGAGGTTGAATGTCCTTTGTGTTTATCATTTTTTAATTTTGCATTGTCATTTTGATTTTTGATTTTTGCATTTTGAATTTTTATAAGATTCATCCCGCATTCCGGACAACGGCCTGGTTGATCCTCACGAATTTCCGAATGCATCGGACAAATGTAGACCTGATAGCCCTCGCTATAATGCATGTTAGTTTTGATACCAACTGCGATACCATTCCCGCATTTGGTTGATCTCACGCGTCTGCGCGGTAATAATATCCCCGGCCAATTTTTTCATCTCCGGACGCGCGGTGGTCCGCTCCAGCATCTGGGCCATCATCACGGCCATCTGGTGGTGAGGGATCATTTCCTCGATAAAAGCCTTATCAAACGGCACCGCGGTCTCGAGCCGGTCAATATCAGAGTTGTCCCCCATCATGCCCATATTCATCATGCCGTGAGCCATCGCCTGTTTCGTGCCGGAATTTTCCAAGCTAAACCAGTCTTCATACCAGCTTTTCATCTGCTCGATCTCCGCAGTCTGGGTGCGTACGATATCCTCGGCCAAACCTTTTATTTCCTGGCGCTGGGTTTTTTCCAAAGCGATATTTGCCATGGTAATGGCGTCCTCATGGTGAGGGATCATCTGTTCAATGAAGTGCTCATCCATGTTACGATTCATGTTCGATCCCATCATGTTATTGCCATCGTAGCGCCAATTCATCATGCCGCGCATTGGCCCCGCGGTCATGCTCCACGACGGAAACACAAACATAGTCAGAACAATGCCGGCAACGAAACCGACGGCGCCGGCAAAAAACGGATTATTGTTCATAATTTTGCCCTTTCCGGGTTATTTACTAGATAAAATAAATACTTCGATCAATTCCCGTATGGCCCGTTCTTCTTCCTTGCCGGAAAGCTGCTGCTTTACGTGCGTCCGCAGATGGTTTTCCAGCATCAGCGCGTCCAGGCTCTTGAGTGAGCGCTGGATCGAAAAAGACCTGTGCAAAAGCATTGGGCAATATTCTTCTTTCTCAACTGCTCGAATGAGGCTTTCCATCTGGCCCTTGATGATTTTGGCCCGGTGCAAGGCCCGGTTCTTGAGTTTTTGGTTTAAATGCTGATACATATATATACTTAATATCCTATACCCCTATATCCTATAGAATGACTGAAAAAATATCAAGGCCGGGGCTTATTAACACCTTGTGTTCTTTAACCGCTCCTAATGAAATCTGTGACGAAAATAAGCATTATGTATCTCAAAAAGTTCGCGATTGAGAAGCTCCATGGCAATGGCTCGGCGTATTTGAGCAGTGGGGACAATCTTGCCGTCTCCGCTTTTTTTTAAATTGTTTACAGCTGTCTGTACGATTGTTAGCGCAAGCTGATCATCAACTGCAGCCGCATCGCGCATAGCCAGTGTCAGGGATTGCAGCAGCAGATTTTGATCAAACGGCACGATTTTTCCTGACCGTTTTTCTACTTGCTTAAAAGAGATATCAAAATTTTTTTGAAAATCTGCATGGAGATCAGGCCTGCGGGTGCTCAAATATTTTATAATACTCATGAGGCCTATCACGGTCCCAACGCCCCAAACCAGGGGAAAAAGCAAATAATCGGCAACAGTGGTAACAATCCAAATAGCCACCGCTGACAATGCCAACCCGATAAACAGCCTCATGAGCCCTCTTTTTTCCTTGCGCCAGCCTTCCATCCGTTTGAGATTTACCCCTCGGTAGGCAAGATAAATGATGACAATCAGAGGCAAGACGAAGACTAAATTATAAAACAAGAGCAGAGGCAGACTGGCAAGATATTGGTAACCGCTTTGTGACATCAGTGTCAGCACAGCAAGGTAAGGCGCGCCGGTGCAGGGCAGCTCCACCAGGGTCACGAGTGCTCCGAACGAAAAAGCGGCAACGAGCGAAGCATGAACCCCTGTGACTTTTGCTTCAATCGTTGAAATAAATCGTCGCGGAATGGCCAATGCAAACCACCTGCCGTACCAGAAATAATCTTTGATTTCCAGCAGTCCGGCCAGCAGAACGAACGCTCCGATTACAAAATAAAAAACCTGCCCAATGACCACTATGCTTCTCATCGCATTGAACAGTCCAAGCAGCGTGAGGCCGCCTACAAGGTACGTAACATAGACCCCTGCCACATAGGCTGCGCCATTTCTCAAAACTGCCTGCTTTTGGCCGGTCTTCAGCAGCATGGTCAGCATCAACAACAAAACTCCAATCACACATGGGTTAATCGAGTCCAAAAGTCCAAACCCGATAATAATCGGCAGGGACAGCTTGGGGGCTTCCAAACTCAGTCCCTGGGCGTGAACAAAATAAGGAAAAACAAAAATAGCCAAAAAAGTTAATCTAAATAAACGCAGCCGCCTCATATAAAAAAATTAATTGGTAACCAGAATCCCCTGGCCGCCCCAGGCATCAGGCGGCAGAGGAATGTATCCGGCAATATCCAGTGTCTCCATATCAATTACGGTAATCCAGGCGGCAAATTTGTTGCTGACGTAAGCATACCATTTCCCATCTTGCCGTTTCCCATAGGCCACGCCGTGCGCTCCTGCGCCGACATTGGCGATTTTTTTCACTATCGTCCAATTTTTTGTAGACACGACCGCGACTTCGCCGCTGCCGCTCAAGGGTACCAGCACAAATCGGCCGTCAGGCGATGGAACGGTTTGAACCGGACCGGAGCCGATATCAAAAGCTTTTACAAATTTTTTACCTGGCACGTCGAACACATAAAATTTACCGTCACCGTTTCCCGCAGCAAAAGCAAATCGCCCATCATCGGTAATTCCGGCCATAAGCGGCAAGGAGTGATTATGCTCCTCGTCAATATGCATATCTTCGTGGCTGACCGCCGATTCATCGTCCAGAAACTCTTCAAAAAGAATAGTATCCGATTCGGTGTCCCAGACACTGATTTTTCCTTTTTCCGTGCTCGCGACCGCCATGATTCGGCCATCCTCACTCATCCAATGCCCATGAGGGCCTTTGGGAGCGCGAACTTTTTTTAGTATTTCATATTCGTCATCGAGAATCGCCAGGGCGTCTTCTCCCTGCACTGTCACATAAATTTTATCGCCGGTTCCCATAACGTGTGCCGGACTTTCACCGACAAGAACATGATCCACAAGCTGTCTGGAAAATTTGTCAAACACGCTTAGGTATTTGTCAAACCAGTTGGTAACAATTATTTTACCGCCTATCTCCCAGAGATTATGGGGGTTGTTGAGTGACTCGTCAGTAATGATTTCGTCAATTTGCCAGCTATCTGCATTGATTATCAAAATACTCCCTGGTTTGCTCTTGGTTTCAGATTCTTGAAATTGAGCCTCGACCCAGATATGTCCCGCTCCTTTGACTGGCGGCAATTCACCGGGGATTTGACTCGGCGGCGGCGGCCAGCTGGCCCATTTGGGAATTTTTTCTGGAGGGACTTTTGCCCCCACGCCGATAACGCCCCGCATGTACGGATGAATCGGACAGATATAAACATAAACCCCGGGTTTTGTAAAAGTATGGCTGAAGTCCCTGGTAAAATGCCCAGAATGAATCTCTTCCGGTCCCTCAAGGGTCATAACCGGATGAACTGCCGCGGCCTTGAGCTGCCAGGTCACGGTAGTATTGGGTGCGATTTCCAGTACAGTTGGAAAAAACCACGGGGCAGAGTCTGAGATGGTTACAGTATTTGCTTTTGCGCGGAATAGAAAAAAATATCCGGCGATTCCCGCAGCGATGACTAGCGGCAATAGAAGAAAAAATTTATGTTGCTTGGTCATTTTTTTACTACCCCCTGCCGAGTGCCGGAAAGGGTACCGGGTTGTTTTTGATGTCTTCTTCGATTGTTTTTATATCGCGCTCATCAAAGAAAATCTGAACCACATCCAGGTCACGCATGATATAAGATTCGGGATTTTCCATATATTTGCCGCCAACGAACATTTGAAGACTGCCTTTTCCGCCACCTGGACAGATATCGCCATTGTTTTTGCCGGCAATACCAGTATTGGAAAAAGGCATTGCGATCGCTTCAAAAAATGATTTGAGAAGCAACGGCCTGGTATCGATGATTTGCCTGGCCTGTGGATCATAAGCAAGCCGATCGTGCCAATGCGCAAGATTTTTTTCCTCGTGGGTATGCGGCCCGGAAAGATCGCCTTTTTCAATTGGCAGACGATACTCCTGTCCGCAAATCGTGACCGGGATATAAGCATGAATGTGGGCCGTCCAGAAGCATTCGCCGCTGTCGAGACACGTGATCACGCCGGATTTGGTTGCCCCGCTTCGAAAGGTTACAATCAGAGAATAAACAATAACCCCCGCTCCGATAAGAAGCAAAAACAGAACGACTAATTTCTTCGGCGGCATTTTAAAATTGAAAGTATGTCCCATTGAGTAATGATTCACTTTTGCTAAAAAATACACCATGCATTTAGTTGACGCAAAATTTTATGCCGGCCATTTAAAAAATTCTGAAAAACTGCGACCGAGGAGGGAATCAACCAGCCAAGCATCAAGGCCAAAAACTCCTTAATTATAGTCCTCATGATTTCTTTGTCAAACCACAGTCTTTAGTGCCGGGTGGCACTCAAAATGCGACTTGTCGCTGATGAGAGTTATTTTCGTATCAGGCAATTTCTTTGCGGCCAAATCAAGCGCGGCCCGCATTCCTCCAAAACCGCCGCCCAAAATCAAGATTTTCTTTTCTCGCGCGTACATTAACCGCAACCGCCTAATAATTCCTTCAATTTCCGATTCTTTCTTATGAATGGCAGGCTGGCGAACCAGTCCTCCATGCCCCACCAGGCCCGCCCGGCGCCAGCTTTGGAAAAATACAACAATACCAGAATGTAAATAATGTGCTCGTCAACGAGGTATGAATGCTCTCCAACATACGGAAAACGCAAAATCGGCAGGTAATATAGCGCCATGAGCGCGGCCCCGCACCAAGAAGTGATTCGCACGCCGATGCCTAAGATTAGTGACACCCCAAGCAGAGCCAGTCCCCATTCGTTGATAAAATCGATCGCCGGCAGGATTTCTGGAGACGCGAAGAAATTATATATTCCGGAAAATGTTTTGGCGCCGCGCAAATATCCCGCGGCGGTCCAATCCGGGTTGAGCACTTTGGTGATTCCCGCGTAAAACATCAGCCACCCGAGTGCCACCCTCATCAGAAACAATAGCATTTTTTGATTCATGATTTTTGTTTAATGTTAATTTAATTGTTAATGACCGATTATTTTGCCCACTATGACACCGAGCGCGATAGCTATGCCTCCGACCATCGCCATCCTGAATCCGCCGTTCCAGAGTTTAGTGGAGGACAGTTTCGCGCCGATTATCCCCAGGATAAATAGCGAGATGAGGGACAGCCCGATCGACCATTTAAGGGCGATCGCCGGTTCAGTCAGCAAATAAGGCCCCAGCGGGATAAAACCAGAGACAAAGTAGGAAAAAAACATAACCAGCCCGCCGATGATCGGCAGCCTGAACTCGGCTTCGCCCTGTTTGAGATAAGCATCAACCGAATGTTCGGAAAGAAAGCTGCCAACCGCCATGGAAAAAGCTTCGACAAAGATCAGCACCGTGCCTGTAAGCAGAATAGTCTTTGCGGGCACCCCCGCGATGGCCACGCCAGACAGCAAACCAACGGTGGATACAAGGCTGTCCTCGACTCCGAAAATAAAATTGCGCAGATATATATGCTTGCTCATGTTATTGTCCTCTTCATCACCTAAAAAGTAATTTCGAACCGTTGCCAGGGATCGACCGACAGATCCGAAAACCTGATCCATTTGGGATTTATTTTATAAAAAATCTGATGATCCCTCTCCAAATATTTGGCGATGGAGGGGATGCTCGCCAGGCGCGATTTCAAAAGTTCAGATGATTCATCGTCAGTCACATCCACCGCATTTCCCTCATATTGGACGGTTTTTCCATCTTCCCACCCGATCGCCAAAGCAACTCGAGGGTTGTTCTTGATGTTTTCAAATTTTCTGGATGTTCTGAAGGTGCTGCAAAAAATTTCCAAATCCTCCGTGACGACCATACCCACGACCGCGGCTTCCGGCCAGCTTTCAGTATTGACGCTTGCCATCACCGCCAGCTTTTGGCGCTGCATGAATTGATACAAGAGTTTGATCTGTGTTTTTCTATTCACAATTTTCGGCGTTAATCACCTTAACAAAACACCGCCATCAACAACCAAAATTGACCCGGTCATATAGCTGGACGCTTCGCTGGCGAGAAACAACGCAGCGGTCGCGATGTCATCTGGCTCGCCAAAACGCCCGAGCGGCACCCGGGACTCAAAATCTTTGATCACCTGTTTCATATTGGCGCCTTTCATCATGCTGGACACGCCTTCCGTGTTAATGCCTCCGGGAGCGATGACATTGGCGCGAATTTTTTTCGGAGCGATTTCCAATGCAAAATTTTTTGTGAAACCCCATACCCCGTGTTTTGAAGCGTCATAGGCCGCGAGCCCAGTCATGCTGGGATGCAGGGAATCGACGGAACCGATGTTAATGACGCTTCCACCCGCTTTCATAACCCTGCCGGCTTCGCGGCAGCAGAGAAATACGCTGCGCAAATTCACACTCATGGTTTTTTCCCAGAATTCCAAATCCATTTCCATCACCGGCTTGGAGGGAAAAATTCCGGCATTGTTCACCATGATGTCGAGCGCGCCAAATTTTTTTATTGTTTTTTGGATAAGATTTTTGACGTCCGTTTCGGAACTGACGTCGGTTTTCACGAAAAAATAATCGCCATTTTCCACCAGATCAGCAATGACCACATTCGCGCCCGCCTCAGCCAAACGCAGCGCGATGCCGCGGCCAATGCCCATTGCCCCGCCAGTTACAATGGCTGTTTTGCCTGTAAAATCAAAAAATTGTTCGATTTTTTTTTGTTTCATCATTTTTGTCAGATATCAATATATTAACATAAAATTTATGTTTTTGCGATTTTACTTTGCAAAATATCCTCAATGGCATATTCCAAAAATAGATTAACGGAGACTAAAAACACCCAAAACAATATCGCGCCAACGCCAATCCGTTCAACCAACCCGCCATAAAAAGTATTCGCTTTGAGCCACAGAAGGCCTCCAGTGAGGACCGACGCGGCACTCATAAAAAACGATATTGCCGTCCAGCCGTGGCCCCATTTCGCGTCTCGCGAGAACGAGAACCCATGGCACACCAGGAAGTCATCCATTCACCCTGTTAATTTTATCCAGCACCTTCCAGAATACCCCGCAGCTTGCTGCGGGGATGAATGGCTCAATATAGCCTTCCTGCGGGGTGCAATACCCCGACAGGAAGGTGCTGGATTTATTCATTACTATTATCAAGCAAAAAAACTCGGGCTGTCATTGGAGCAATCGACAATTATTTGTCGCTGTCTCTCCTCTGCAGAAATAATCCCCGAAAAGTTTTGACGCTGAAATATGTGGATAGCAAAAAGGTAAACCCCAGTACCAGATTGGTGAGAAAAAATTTCTCACCAGTGGACGCTTGATATGAATTCACGGCATAGGTCATGAACACAAGGAATCCGGCTGATGACACGCCCATGTTGATCCCGGCGTCCCAGATTTGCCTCGGATTTGTTAAACCGGCCGCGAGTCCCAGGATCAGAATAGCGAGCACTGAAAATACCGTGGGGATATTGATGTACTGGTCGAACATCGGAAGACTCGTCAGCATGATGATCGCCGCCACCAAAAATAGCATCCGCACCGCGTCGCCGTAATAATGTTCGATTTTTTCACTCCCATGCGTAACGATATAATTCATGATTATCACCGCCTTTCGTTTGCTGCGCCTTCACTTTACATAAGTCAGATAACGGGTTGATGGTGCTCACCCGTTCGCAATTCCAACTGCAGCCAGGGCGCGAATAGGATCAAGCCATACCCGAGCCAATATGTCCAGGAACCAAACAATCCAGTTTCAAACCGCGAGGTGACGATAGCATCAAGGATCACGCCGATTGCGAGCCACGTGCCGCCATACGCGAAGCTTTGCAGTTGGGACGGAGAGCGCGCGTTGCTGGCAAAGCCGTAAGCCACGATCCCGCCAATGATGCCCACCGTGATCTGCGAGAGCACCGAATCAAAGAGATTAAAACCAACCATCGCGGAAACAAGCGCGAACATCGTGAACCAAATAACGACGCCAAAACCAAGTGCTTTTGTCAAATTGAAGTTGTTCATAAGATGATCTCCTTTGTTGACGAATTTCGACCTTTAATGTTTAGAGATTTCGTGAAAGCGCAGCGTACATTGCATTTAACAATTTCATTTTTTGATTTTTAATTTTTTTTGAACGTCACCTAGCCAACTTGCCGATATCACTCCCTTCGCAAACCGGTTAATTATAGGATTGTCGCGCATATTATTCATAATTAATCTGCTTCAGAGTTAAAACAGGCTCTTTCAACCATTCATGATCAAAAATCATTACGGCAATCTGCCTGGGTCTTGGCCCATTGAATTCGACCAGTCCCAATTTTTGCGTCGGCCCGAGTAACAGCTGGTTGTCCTTGATCGGCAAAACCAGGCTCTGTTGCAGGAGCGCGGACATGAGATGATGCGGCAGATGGAAATATCCGCGGAGGTGCCCGTAATCAGCGGGAATGTCGGGCTCAAGCGATTCCAGAATCTCCAGATCTTTTCCCGGTTTAAACGCGACAGTGGTCAGCGCCGCGGTAGAATGCAGCATAGACAGCAAGACCATCCCGCGTTCAATGTTGTGATTCTTCACAAGCTCATTAATCTGATCCGTAATTTCCACGACCTCCAGCCTGCTCCCGGTTTTGATTGTCAAAATTGTTTGAAACATATATTGTTCACCTCCCTCTAGAATATTTCCAATTTCTTTCATATTTTTTATGTTATGTGGGGGGATCCCGGTTCTTCTGCGGTTAAAGACCGCGCCTTTGGCCGCCTCCATCGGTCTGTTATGGATTGCGATTTTTGAAAAACCGGGATCCGCTTGGTTTTAGTATGGCACCAGCCGGTTTTTTGACAATAAAAAAATCGCTTTTTTTGCGATTTTTTTTACCCTGTATTTTTTTGGCTTACGCTAGCAAAAAGCTATGGGTTCTTCACGAAAATACTGGCAACACTTTTGCCGTCATTATCGTTCGGAACTGGCGTTCCAGAGGTTTTCAAAATAAATAGACATAGCGTGCGCCACGTCGGGATCATCAATCAGGATTCCGGTCGGGCGCTTTTGGCCAAGTGACATCATCGCAGTTTTGCCATCGTAGATAAAATTGGAAGTCCGGCGCAGGTCTGTGTCTGTCGGCAGAAAACGCATTTGCCGCAGGCTTTCCTGGTCTTTCTGTTTGAGCTTTAGAGCAAGATCGGTTCTAGGAGTAACCATTCTCATCCGCAAAAAATGCGACCGGCGGCGTTCGATAAAATCATTGGCATAATCCTCACCAAACGAATCGAGCCAGTCATCATAGCAAAGCAAAGCAGAAACATGATGCTTGGTGTCGATAATATCATCCATAATGTGTTTAAGATCCTCAACTCCCGTATAGAGCTGGACATTGGGCTTGCCGCCGTTATCAGAGCGCATGGCCTGCAGGTTCGGCATGATGGTTCTGAGCGCGGCCCGCCGTTCTTCAAGATTAATCATCAGCTTGTCCGGATTTACCGCGAGCCAATAACGGCGGTTGTGTTTGACATAATAATGCATCAAGCCTTTCGCGTGCATGTGCTCTAAAAGCTCATTGACTGTGGATCTCGGCCATTGCATCTGCTTTGCGAGATCGGCGATATTGGATTCTCCCATCTTCAAAGAGGCGAGATAAAGCTTCGCCTCGTGTTCAGAATATCCGAGCTGCTGTAGGACAATCTGGAAATGCATACCCTTATTTTACGCTTTCCCCCAGCAAAAACAATAAGGCCCAACCTGGGTTGAGCCTTATTTTACTCGGTAAATTGTACCCCTTTTTGTCCCGGATTGAACGAGCTTTCCAGCTCTTTCGAGTTCCTCGAGATAACGCGTAGCCGTAGCATCAGAGACTTTCCTTGCCTTAGGACCCCAAGCTGACAATCGCTTTGAGGAGTTCGGCTGACCAGCGGTAAACATTGTTGGTTTTGATCTGGTTGCGTAGGCGCTTCATCCGCTTTTTTTGTTCCGAGGGATTCATGGTCAGCGCGGTTTTTATCATATCGCCGACTGCCTCGACATGGTACGGATTGACGATAAGCGCCTCTTTCAGTTCGCGGGACGCGCCCGCGAACTGGCTCAAGATCAAAACGCCCTGTTCGTCGCTGCGGGTAGAAATAAATTCTTTGGCCACGAGATTCATGCCGTCATGCAGTGAGGTAACCAGGCACACATTAGCGACAGAATAAAAGATCTTCAGTTCTTCATGCGTGTGATGACGATTGAGCAGCACTATTGGCCGCCAGCCGTTCGCTCCAAATTTTTTGTTTATTCTTTCAACTTCGGACTTGATCTCTTCACCAAACTCACGGAAACGGGGAATCTGATCGCGGCTTGGCGGCGCGATTTGTATGAAGGTAAAATTTTTGATGTATTTCGGGTTATTCTCCAGAAACTCTTCCACGGCCCGCAGTCTTTCTCCGATGCCTTTTATGTAATCGAGCCGGTCTACGCCGAGGCCGATATATTGACTCTCGATGCCAAGGCTGCTCAGGAACTGGCGCCGTTCCGCGGGACTGATTTCTTCACCGGCATCCTCGGTCCCGGCAAAAGCGATGCTAATCGGAAAGGGCTTGATGTATGATTTATGCCCTTCTCTGGTTATGGAAAACTGTTCCAGATCAATCAGCGATTCGAGTTCTTTGCTCACTGTGTCAATAAAATTGTTGCAGTGCGCCTGTGTCTGAAAACCAATGATGTCCGCCCCGAGCAAACCATCTAGCAGGTCTTTGCGCTGGGGACAAATACTGAATGCCTCCGCGTTGGGCCAGGGAATGTGCCAAAAAATGCCGATCTGCGCGTCCGGCCGGCTGTTTTTTATAAGCCGCGGCAACAGCGCGAAATGATAATCGTGAATGAGGATCAGCGGGTTCTCGATCTGCTTGATTTCCGCGAGAATGGACGCGGCAAATTTGCCGTTCACCTTGCGGTACTGTTCCCAATCTTCCTTGCGAAAAGTCGGCCTGGTGTGAGCCAGGTGGCAAAGAGGCCAAAGCCCTTCGTTGGCGTAGCCGTAATAATAACCATTTTCTTCTTCTTCCGTCAGCCAAATGCGTTTCAGCGTGTATTTCGGTTCGTCAGGCGGGACAGCGACCTTGTCCTGTTTGTCCGCGACCTCGCGGTCAGCATCGCCACTGCCATGAGCGATCCACATGCCGCCAGTCGCGTCCATGACCGGCTGCATGGCTGTCACCAGCCCGCTTGCCGGCACGAAATAACGGAGCGCGCCGCCGTCACGCGTATGAATATACGGCTCACGGTTGGAAACCACAAAAATTTCCCGGCCTTTCAAAAGGTCCTTGACGAATTCACGAAGCCGCTCCGCGGTCCACGGCGTGTCGATTTTTTCCAGGCGTAGACGCGCTTCCTCCTGCGCCGAGAATCTGGCTTGCGAAAGTGAACGCATGATCTTGTAAAACTCCGCGATCAAAGGACGGAACAAAAATGGCGTTTTTTCGGGCTGCTGTTCAGGTGTCCGCTTGCCTGCCCGAACCTGCCGCACGGATTCAGCCAAATTGACCACGGGTTTATAAAAAACAAACCAAAAAATCAGGCCGATAGCGGCTGAAAAAATCAATACCTGGAGAAGGAGGCGGAAAATGTTGTCCCGCCAGATCATGTCAAGCTTTGCTTCGATATGCTCAGCGTTACGCAAGATTACCATTGCTCCTACAACACGGGCATTCTGCCTGATCGGCAGGGCGAGCACATAGGTCTGCTTCTCCTGAAAACGCAAAAATGCGCTGGCGGCCTGGTCTTTGTCCATTGCCGTTCGCGCCAATTCTGACTGAGCTTCGAGATTATCAGTCAGCGTGCTTGATTTAGCCAGTAGATTATCCTTGTTGTCATATACCACGAGGCCCTCGAGTCGTTCCTGCTGGCTCAAATTTTCGACAAGAGCCTGGAGTACTTCCGGCGTGGTCGAGGTTGGCGTGACGAACGATGGAGCAAGACCAACATGGAGACGCTCCGCCAAAAGGGCACTGCGATATTCCAAATCAACCGTTAAATCTTCGCGCTCGTCACGGACCTGGTTTAAAGTAAAGACGGCAACAATCAAAGCAACAACAAGCGCAACTCCGAATACTGCCGCTAAAAGCTGTTTGATCATTTATTAAGCCTTAAGAATTTAAAGCTCTGGTATTGCGAGCGATGCGCGATCTATCCGCGGCGCCTGGACATGAAATGACCCCGCGAGCCAGGAACAGATCCGTAGCGCGGACGGCCGCGAAAACCGCGAGCGGACCGGTACACTGACCGCGGCGCCTCCAGCGGTATGTCAGAAAAACCGGGAATTTTTGATTTCGGCAATGTCATGCGCAGCAGGCGCTCGATTGATTGTACATCCCCTCTCTGGTCCGGTGTCGCGAAGGAGATAGCTCTTCCTGTATGTCCTGCCCGGCCAGTACGGCCGATGCGGTGCACATAATCGGAGCTAGCATCAGGCAGGTCAAAATTGATAACGAGCTCAATGCCTTTGACATCGATTCCACGCGCGGCAATGTCAGTCGCGACAAGTACGCGGTAACGGCCTGTCTTGAAGCCTTCGAGCGCTTCACGGCGCTGCGCAAGCGATCTGTTGGAATGAATCTCCGCGGCCTTGTGGCCGATTTTTCGCAGGTCAGCAGTGATGCGTTTCGCGCCGTATTTGGTGCGTGAAAAAACCAAAACGGAACCATGATAATCATACAGCAGTTTTTCAAGCAGCCTCATTTTATCGCTCTTGTGAATCACGATCAGTTCCTGCTCTACCTTTTCCGCGGCAGTGCCGGCAGGGGCCACCTCAATACGCAGAGGCAGCTTCATGTATTTAGTGGCGAGCGCGACAATCTCGTGCGGCATGGTCGCGGAGAACAGCATGGTCTGCCTCTCAGTGGGCAAAACTTTGAGGATCTGGCCCAGCTGCGGCGCAAATCCAATATCAAGCATGCGATCAGCCTCATCGAGTACCAAAACATTTACGGGGGAAAGATTAACCGCTCTTTGCTGAAGCAAATCCACTAGCCGTCCCGGAGTCGAGATAATCACATGCGGCATGGTTTTGAGCATTTTCTTCTGCTGCCACATCGACGCGCCGCCGATGACGAGCGCAGTGCGCAATCCCAGAGATTTTCCGATTTTATGCAGCTCTGTGTTGACCTGTTCAGCCAATTCTCTGGTTGGTAACAGCACCAGGCCCATGCCTTTTTTTATGGCAAGCCGTTGGATCATCGGAATGCCAAACGCCAGCGTTTTGCCGGTTCCGGTTTGCGCGATGCCGATGATGTCCTTGCCCTCAATGGCCACTGGAATGGATTTGTATTGAATCGGCGTGGGGGCGGTGAATCGCAGCGCGTCCAAAATCTCAAGCAGCTTGGGGGCGATGCCGAGTCCGTCAAATGATTCTTCTTTGTGTAATATTGGGGTCATGATTTCAGGGAATAAAAAACCCATCAAGCGCTAAAATTGCTGATGAGCTATCTTTACTCTTGTATATATAATTATAGCAAAAAGCTCGAGAAATGTCAAATCGACCGCCAAGTTGTGAAATATTTCCGTTATTCCGGAGCCGAAACCGGAACGCCCCCGCACATACCCAAAATTTAAAAAGCAGAAGGTTAACGCGGCTTATTTTTTTGCAGCAGGTAGAAAAGGGCCAGTGGCGCAGCCCAGTTGGCCCAGCGTTCCACGAAATCCCAGATGGGCAGGCCAACCAGCGGCCGCAGGAGAGCGGTCCAAACACCCCAAACCGCGGCCCACAGCAGGACAGCGCGCATTGGTTTAACCAGGATGCTGAAGGCAATCAGAATATCAATAATGCCGACGACCAGGATAAACGTGGTGGCAGCACTCGTATCCATACCTGTTAACTGCTCGGTCCAGGCGATCCAGTCTTTTTTCCCCTGAATGGCGAACACGCCATGCCCCAGAAATTCTCCAAAAATCCCGATTCGCAAAATCCATTGAATTTTTTTGGTATCCATTTTTAAAATCCTGAATAAATTGTATAAACCATATACAGCCCCAACACGACCAAGAAGAGGCCGATCCCCAATCTCATTACCCCCCGATGATCCTTGCGCCAGCTCTCCAGCCGCTCAGAGGACGTCCCAAAATACGCAATCCCAATAATTATCAAGAGCGGAACAACAAAAACAAAATTATACAGCAGCAGCAGAGGCACGGCCGTCGCGAAATCCCCGCGGGATAGAAGGCCTAAAATGGCCAGGTAGGGCGCGCCCGTGCAGGGCAGTTCGACCAGAACCACTAGCACTCCCAGCAGAGCAATCATCAAAAACAAGTAAGCCGGATGGCGTTTTTCCATGCCCGCGATTTTGCTGGTGTAATATTTAATCCGCTTGGCACCGCCCGGAATGATCTGCAAGGTAAATCCCTTGCCATACCAGAAGTAGTCTTTGATCTCGAGCAACCCCGCCAGAATCGCGATGATCGCGGCCACCCAATAAAAAACAAAGGCCAGGCCGGTATTGAGAGCCAGCTTCAGAATGCCGAAACCGAGCAGCAGATAAACGCCATAAACTACGGCGGAATAAAACAAACCGCCGACCAGCATCATCCGCGGGCTTTTGAACAGCTTCGTCATGAAAGCGATCAAAAAAATCAGCACCCCGAACACGCAAGGATTAATGCTGTCCGCAGCCGCGGCAGCAACCACTAGACCGATAGTCAAATCCTGACCAGGCATATTGTGTATTTATTAATTTTTATTGTTCTCATATCCGGAAATTTTCATTAGCTCTTCGATTGGCTGTAGTCCCTCAAGGCGGACAGTAACTTTCCCATTTTCCTCTAAAAGCCAAGTCGGAGTTTTGGTGATATTTTTCTGAAGGCACAATTGCGGATTGCCATTCGGGCCCTTGGGATGGCATTCTACAGCATTTAATCCTTTGTATGCTTCGCCGAGCAGTTTTTCCTGCCGTTTGCAGTTCGAGCAGGTGTAAGATTTATAATACACCCAGCCCCGGCGGTTCAGATGTTCGACAAAATCCGTATAATCCTCGCTAATCACTCTCCCATTCTGGATAAAAAAAGTAATCCCTGAAATGACGAGTCCACCGATAATTATTGGCGCAAGCAAGCGCCCCAGGCTCTGAAGCCTGTCGCGGATTGCCGCATAAGAAACCCCTAAAATTATAAACATTAAAATCTTCGAGGTCTCGCACAAAATGCAGAATGATTTGATGACAAAATATTCCATGTAGGAAAGGTATAGCGAAGGAACAAGCGCAAACGCGGTGGCCATAAACAAAAACCGGAATTTATCCGGGCTCATTTTGCGCAAACTAATGACCAACACCATCAAAAAATATCCTAAACCCAATACCGAGACTGGAAGACCAAACACCTCCGAATACAGGCTGGTAGTCACCACATCGCAGGAGACTTCTTTGGAAATGTCGCAAAACGAAGAGGTATTAGCATAGTGAATATAAGTCAAATATGACATTATCACAAGCCCCAGCAACGCCGCGCTTGTAATAAGAAATCGGTAGATTGTTCTTTGTTTTGATGTCATATGCCCAATTTCGAAGCTCTGCGATTATTATGACTGATTCTCTAAACAAATGCAAAAACGCGCAACTGAAAACCGAGGACTTGTGTAAATCCTCGGTTTTTTCCGACATCCGCCCATCATTCAGGCGCCTTGGATTTTGGCTTTACCAAGAGAAGGCGACTGATATTTGGCAACAAACTCCACCTCGAAGCCAAAAATTTTTGCGACTGCTGCATGCCGTCGATCCAGTAAAAGCATGGACTCGGGTAACAATTCCGGCTCATGAATGAATTCCTGATAACTTTGAATTACGAAACTCCCTCCATATTTAGCCTCTAATCTCGGACAATGCAAAACCCGCCTTGAATTGTCCAAAGCTGCAGGTTCATTCACAGATTGTAGTTTGGCTCCGGCTGTGAGATTACCTTACTAAACCCCCTCCGGCTTCTGTAAAAAGACCCGGAGGTTTTTAATACCTTTTTGAACAAATGAGCAAAATCCTAGTCATTTTTGACAGCAGCAATTTTTATCACAGATCTAAAAAGGTTGCTCCCCAAGTTCACTTAACCAAATTCCATTATCGTAAACTGGCAGAGGCTCTGACCGGCACCAAGGAAATCGATATCGAATATTGTGTTGGCGAAATAAAACGCGAGCGCAATAATCCCAAGTCCACACAAATGTACAATGGCCAGATGTCCTTATTTTACGTTCTCAGAGAACAAAATATTGTTATCAAAAAGGCTTCATGATGAAGATAAAAGACATCTATCATGAAAAAGGCGTTGACGTCAGAATTGCGACCGATATTGTCCGCGTGCCTTAAAAAACGAGTATGATACCTGCATAGAAAGCTGCGCTATTCTTTGAGCAGCCTGTTCAGTTTAGTGATCTGAAATCTATGCTACTTTTGATATTTTCTAGCTTTGTAATCATGTTTTTGAAATCTTTCTCGTTCATGTCCATGCCAACCTCCTGTAGATCGTAGCATAACCTGGCTATGGAATATTTTATATCTTCCAGTTCTTCGGATTTTTTCATAAAGCTATTTTATCATAATAAATCCAGCACCTTCCTGTCGGGGTATTGCACCCCGCAGGAAGGCTATATTGAGCCATTCATCCCCGCAGCAAGCTGCGGGGTATTCTGGAAGGTGCTGGATAAAAAAGAAAAGGTAGGAACTCCCGAAGGAATTACTACCTTGCCGACTCTGCCAGTTTACAGCATTTACGGCTGTTTTGGTTTGCGGATCACTGGCACTTGCGGGCCGGTGTCGGGATCGCCTATCCGCTCTCGATACTTTTTCATCAGATCATCGTAACCCGCAGGGTGTTTCATAAACAATTCAACCTGCGCCGTGAGCTTGGCCAGTCGGTCTTTAGTTTTGGCGTCGACTGGCTGTTTGCTGATCACCGCCTTGGATGCGCGGTCAAGTTCAGTTCTCATGGGCAGCCAAACCTTGACACCCTCATCCCATGCCGTGATATATCGGGTCCAGGCCTGGGTTACATCAACCGCATTGACTCCGTTAACGGCAGTTTGGAATTGCTTGAACGCCGCATCGCGCGCGGTTAGTACCGGAGCATTTTTTGCGAGGGATTTTTCCAGCGCGGCAAACGGATCCGCAACCTGGAACAACAACACAAACGCAAACAGAACATTGAACATTGGGAACCTCCTCTAGATTTTTACCGATCTTGAATCCTCGACCATTCGAGAACTCGAGAAAGGTGAGAAAGGAACCGCAAATCATTTGCTATTCCTTTCTCTGATATCACCGCTTTTTGCGTTTCGGCGGTTTGTCGTTTCTCCTGCCAATGCACAGAAACCGGCCGCTGACTGCAGCCATGCCGTTTCCGACATCAACCGGCGGGACGAGCGGTCCCGCTCCTTCGTTTTTGAAATACCGGCTCATGATTTCTCCCAAATCCTCGGGAGTAATCATGCTACGCGGCATAAAAAAGGTGCAAGTCACGAGGACACACGAGCGCCGCTTCACAATCCTGGCTGCTTCCACGATCCATTGCTGCCAATTCCGGGACCAGTGCATGCTGTTCAGGCAAAACACCAGATCAGCGCAGTGAGATGGAACGGCTGGCACACTGCTGGCATCGCTTTGAATCATCGTGATCTGATTCGTGACACCAAGCTCTTGCGCAATCCCTCGCGCCCGATCAAGCATTCCAGCAGAATGGTCAACGAGTGTAAATCGGTAGTCTGTCTGCGTTGCCAGCCACAGCTCGTATGAAGCCGGGCCGCAGCCCAGAGAAACAATGGTCGCCTTGGCAGGCAATCTTTTTGCCAGCCTGATAATGCGCTCAACGGTCGCCATTTGGAATGCGGCATTTTCGTAAGCGCCATAGACCCGCGAGACATCGTCTTGGTAAGCAGTCATTTCCTGATCTGATGCCCGCGTATTGGAAAAGCCCCGCCGCTGTTCGTCAAACCAAGCTAAAGCCGCCTCTCTTGTCAGTGTCTGCTGTTCCGGAAAGTGCGCCTGCCAAAACGCCAAAAAATTCTCTAATGCCGCTTCGGTAGTGATCGTATTCAACATAAATCCTCCTAGAAAATTTTTCCCTCTTCTGGAACAAGGATTGAAATCAAGTATCCCGGTTCCGGAAAAGAATTCCAATTGACCAGGTAGTAGAAGTTCGAGTTATTCAGACAATTTACCAATTTCTGCCGTGCAGGTTTCAGGTATTATTATTTTTTAGGAAAAATCTTACCGGGCATTCTGGCCGCCAAAAGCGGCCTCTCGAACTTTCACTACCTGGTTGACAAATTCACTCTAAAAAATTATACTGACACTATGACACAAGCCGTGATCACCACAATCAAAAACAACTCCGTTGCCTTGCCTAAAACCTGGAAAGGCGCCAAGGTATTTTTTCGTGTAACCGGCAACACCGCAACTATTACCAAAGTCCCGACATCCAAAACCATTTTTACCGAAACAGAAATTAAAACCCTGCGCAAACTCGGCAAAAAAATAACAAAGGCGGCGCTGAATAAAGCATTGAAGGCAAACCGCTGACATTTTAGTCATGCGCGTGGTGGCCGATACCAACGTTATTATCTCAATGCTGCTCTGGGGCAAATCCTTGGAGCGGCTTTTGGTTTTGGCCAATACCCGGCAAATCATCCTCTGTTTCTCGCCCCAAACTATAGATGAGCTCTTCCGGGTTATCCGGTATCCGCATATTCAGAAACAGGCGCAAAAGCTTCAGTCGCCGCTCGAAACATTGCTCGACAAACTCCTGGCCGCGTCCCTGCTTGCGCATCCGACGCAGCGGATTGCCGCCATAAGCCAAGACCCAAGCGATAACCGGATTCTTGAGATAGCGCTGGCCGCGCAAGCTGCCTGCATTATTTCCGGCGACAAACACCTGCTGAACCTCAAGCAAATCCAAAATATTCCGATTCTTGCCCCGCAGGAATTCTTGAAACAATATTAAATTTTCAAAAAGCAATTTTTGTTATGGTTTTTCTTTTTTCCCTCTTCTGGAACGGAAATAAATCCAGCACCTTCCTGTCGGGGTATTGCACCCCGCAGGAAGGCTATATTGAGCCATTCATCCCCGCAGCAAGCTGCGGGGTATTCTGGAAGGTGCTGGATAAATTAAGTAGGAGAGCTCTTGCCGCAAACTTTCGTTTACGATAAAAGTCTTAACTATTTCCGCCCCGGAAGAGAGGCAGAGTATGCTGGACTAGTCCAGCATACTCTGCGTGTTTCAATTCTGCGGCGCGCGCCATTGCCAGTGGCCAGATGGCACGGCCATTTCAGCTTCCGCCTTTTTGCCGCGCTTTCCTGACCAGCGGCAGTGCAAAATGAGTTCACTGCCTTTGATCTCCGCCTCCTGGACGATTTCGCTCGGATCTTTGGCAAGCCGGGCCAGGAGCAAGCCCTCAAACAACCGCCCGACATATTCCTGCCAGGCCGCGGCTGCCTCCTCGGACAGCAGAATCAGACTCAAATCAACTTTTTTCATTCTCCTCCTTTCGCAAATCCCGGAAACAGCCCGTTAATTTTCGCGAACAGCTCCTGGCGCGTGAGTTTTTCGCCCTGATCAAAGTTCGACTCGTACAAGGTAAATTCCGTGCCGGCGAGGAACGCTTCCTCGGCTTCCTCTGCCAAAAGATGTCTGCGGGTCGGATGCGGCATGCCGCTTTTGGGCGGAAAAAATCGCTCCCAATACGCGGCCAGGCGATGGTCTCCGCTTATCTGAAACGTCCGGCCGGAAGCGATAGTCCATTCCAGAGTTTTTCCCACTGCCAACAAATACAACAGAACCATTTTGAAATTCATTCTATCCTCCTTTTGTCCCTCTCCTGGAGCAAAAAAATTAAGTAGGAGAGCGCTCGTGTGAATTTTGCAATTCCCATGAACGTCTTAATCTTTCTGCCCCGGGAGAAAAATAAAAAAGGACGCCCTTGCGTCCTCTGCCTCTTTTAATCCTAATGCTAGCAAATTTTCCGGAAAATGTCCAGAGCCAAAAAGATTTAAAGAGGACGCTAAAAATCTTTTGACCCTGGGCGCTTGCCGCAAATTTTTCATCCAATCTTGAACCCACTACCTCTCCGCATTTGTTCCTCTCCTTTACAAGGAGAGGCTAGGTGAGGTAAATGAGTTCAAGAAAGGAGAGAAGCAAGTCGTGAGTGACGACTTAAACGCTTCTCTTCCAATTTATAATTGCTTGCCAGCTGGCATCACCGCCCTTTGGCCTCCTCTTTCAAAGCTTCCAGGATCATCCGCCCGGTTGCTTCTACTCGATTCAGCTACTCGTTTGGCCAGCCACATGCGGTCTGGCAAATTTTTTCCTCATGCCTGCAATTTTACGAGTCAGATTAACTTCGCCCCTTACGCATGTCAGGGTCTGGTTTTCTGCTCGACTATTTTTTTGCGCTGCTGATTTGCGGGGGGACCCTTGGGATCCCCGCTTTGCTGTTCGCCCGCTCCAAATCGGGAGCGGGAAAGCGCGTCGGCCTTCTCTCTGAAAAGAAAAACCGAACTGCCCCAGGCCGCGCAAACTCGCCCGGGCAGCTGCTCAAGCTTGTCTTGGTGTTGGCTGTTTTGTTTCTGGCAAAACCCGCTTTCCATATGTGATTGGGCCATTATAGTTCCCCTATCCTATACAGTCAGCTCGCCGGTTTTCCAAAAATCTAAACAGCCTCAATGCACTCAAAGGTGCATGCTTGAGCGACCTATCCGTTTACGGCTTCGTCCCACACTTGTGGAACTAACGAGCAAGGAATCACTGCGCCGACTCCCTGCATCCCATTTTCCCCGACATGAGGTCAAGGTACTCGCGGGACCGTTCGGATGAGCAGCATTACTGGATTCGCCGCGGCTACAGAGGAATTTAGCAAAACCTCTGCTCCAGGCAAATGACGGTTTTTGGGTCCGCCTAACCCTTTATGGCTTCCTGGATGCTTTCGGCTCTGGCGAAGATTGCGGCTCCGCCAAGCTCTGCAGACTGGGCCAATGCTGCGCTTTGCGCAACATTTCCCACGATCCAGTGGTCGTCATCACCCGCCGCATGGTTTAGACCATGATAGGCGGATCTTTATTCTTCATTTTGCACCTCCTATTTTGCAAAATGACGGGCACTCTGCTGCTTTAAAAGTTTCAGACCTTTCAACGCAACTTCCTTCCCGTCCAATCCACTTCAAGTTGTCATTCCCGACCTGATCGGGAATCCATTCCTTGAAATGTTCTGGATCGGAAGGGAGAGGAAAATGTTGTGCAAACATTTTGTCTCTCCGCTTGCCGAGTGCTTGCCCCGTCGAACGACAGGGCATCATTAGGATTCACGCCTTACCTAATATGGCGACTGATTTATTTTCTCCAATTTTCTGCTCTTGGCCTTGGAGAGGGTCTTCTGATTGACCACAGGCGGCCTCACCCTGACTTCATTTTTGACACGACCTGTCAGGGATCCGTCGAAACCGGAGGGACTACTCCCGGATTTTCAGTCCCGCGCGCGGTGCGACCGAAATTACTTATTCGGCCGCGAGGATCGCAGTCGCGATGTTGGCTTTGGTTGCCGTCTTGGCAACCTCCACTTCCATCGCTTCCGCGATCTGGACGAGCGTCTTTTTCGGCAGAGCCGTGAGGCCCTGCTTCAAAGCCGCTGTTACCGGCGCGTTGGTCGGAATCCCGAGCTTGCGAAGGTAATCCTTCGCCCGCTCAAAATCCTGGAGCGCGCCTTCGATCTCGGCGGCAACCGCCTTGTAGATCGACGCCTTCGCCGCAAGGTGGTTCGCCTCGTCAAGAAGACGGGCGGCCTCCTCGCGGTTGGCCACGGCCGCGGCAGCGAACCCTTCGGCATCCTTGCGGATAGCTACGGGGTCCCGGCTCACGACCTTGATACCAGATCCGGGGTCGGCAGGAGGCCCATATCCCGGAGGCAATTCTTCTGCCTCCTCTATCGCTGCAGCACGAGCGAGGTCGCGAGCGGCCTGCTCGTCGTCTTCCCCCGCAACCGGAGCCGGGTAGGAAACAACGATCCTCAAATACATACCGTCGTGAACTTCCTCGTCGAGGTCAACGAGGTCACCAGTGCCGTCCTCGACGCCTTCCTCGCCGTGGACAACTTTGATCCCCGCCTGATCCAGCACTGTGCGGACAGTCGGGTGCTCCGCCGGGTCCATGAGTTGCTGCTGCTCACGACCATCCTTGGTCGTGAGGTGGATCGTCGCGTAGGCCAGGTCGAGGCCATTGCCCTTGACCTGGCGGGACAAGATAACCATGTCGCCGGCGGCCGCGGGGCGCGAGAGGTCAGTGACCTTCGCGCCGTTCACTATGCAATCGAAGCCGGTCGGGTTGAAACCCGCCTGCTTGATTGCTTGCTCCACGGTGGAGCCAGGGACGAACGTTTCAGTGTGGATGGCCGCGCCGACCATCCCGATTTTAACAACAGTTGAAGTTGGCATGATTTTAATCTCCAATCCCAACCTTCCATTTCTGGTAAGGAAACCTTGCAAAGGTTTTATGGAATTTTCCTGACGTTGTAGCGAGCTTAAACACCTCGCCGCGTGACCGTGCAACACGACTGTCTTTTGGGCTATTCTCCCCTGGGTCAGCGCCCCAATTTGTAACTAGTAGAAGCACTCGCCATACTGCGCGTTTGCCTCCCCTTGCAGAATATTTTCTACTCCGTCATTGCGAGGGTACTCCCGAAGCAATCTCGAGATTGCCGCGCCGAGTACGGCTCGCAATGACAAATAAAAAATAATTCTAAAAGGGAAGGAAGAGGGGTAGGAAATCATGCCGAAACCTACTCCCTCTCCAACGTCCCGCACCATGCTAAAAACTGAATGGTGCGGGACAAGCGCACAAAAAGTGCAATGCAACCGTTACCACGGCAGGCTTCGGTCGCAGAAAAACAGCATGGGCGTGAGCCCAAAAATGCTTTCAAATTCGGGCGGGTCTCCTTCTCCCGCTTGATCGAATTTGTACCATTTGAGAAATTGCCAGACTGCGAGGCCTGACAAAAACTCTGCTGTTGGTCCGACACTGACTGACGCGCCGCAGGCCGACGTTTCGGCTACTGCGTCCGAGTAGAACGTCTGTTCATACTCGGAGATGTGCTGGCGGCGGCTCGGGGACAGGCTGTAAACCCGTCCCTCGGCCGCGCCCATTCGCGTCTCGATGAGTAATTGAGTCCGGGGTTTGAGTTTCAAACCCTTTTCCCAAATCTCTTTTCGAGACGCCATCGTGTCAGTCAGGAGAAAAACTACATCACCCAAAGATTGAGTGCCGTCCACTTTCTCCTCGTGGACAGTGATGGTCAGCCCTGTCCCGGTCTCCACGACCTGGGCCAAAGCCTGGGTTTTCGGCATCCCGATGTGAGACATCGAGAATGCCTGATTTGCAATATTATGGGATTCGACACTGTCGAAATCCCACACATGCAAATTCCGAGCCCCAAGCTTGGCCAGGGACAGGACTACGCGCGAACCAGTTGCGCCCGCGCCGATCACATCTACCCGACGTTCGCCGAACGCGTCGGGGTCGAAAACGCTAAGGTGGCGGATGGGATTTACGATTTCCGTTCCCATTTCTTCCGCCCTCCTTTCGTTTTCAACGTTTCCGGTCCGCCGCTAAAAACCAAGCGGCTTGTCGCAGGGGCAGGCAGTGCGGGTTCGTCGCCGTTGCGCCAATTTCGCCCATAAAATTCGGACGAAAACTGGCTGACGAAGACCTTCTCCCGCACTTTTTCGCTGACGAGATTCTGCCAATGGGCCTTGCGGGCCTCATTGACCTCGTCAACAACCTGCCACTCGGCGTCGCGGAGCCAAATTCCTGCGGATGGGAGAGCGATGGTGAACTCGGCTCTTCCCAATTTATTGAAAATTCCCCGCAGGAAAAAGTCTCCGCCACGATTCGCCAGATCGTGGAGTTGCGATTCGTCCTGTCCTGACGGGGACGTCCCCATATTTGCATGGGAATGCCCCCAGAAACGGATGGAGTTGAAAAGCTCCTCCCCGTCCGGTTCGGACAGACACGAAACCGCGTAGCCCGCGAGTGCCTCGGAGTCGAGCTCGCACGTCGAGCCCGACACTTCCTGCTCCACCAAAAAAATCCGGTGAATCAGAAAATCGTTTCCGACGCGGCGGACGTGGCCCATCCACCCGACTTCCGCCGGACAAATGTCCACGAGGTGCGAGTTGTCCTGGAATGCGTCGCGGGTAAAAAGCACCCGCGGCGCTCCAGAGACAATTTCCACGCGTTTTCCGAATTCGTGGGGGGCGAACCCCCTTGAAAATTTCATGTTACCACCTCGAGGTTCGCACCCGCGGTTCGGGTGCTGGGTTGACGGTTTCAGCCGGGGCTTGTCCTGCCACCGGCCAGAGATCGATTTTGCGGCCCCATTGGTCGTCGGTGTTAACCGACTCTACGAAATTGATGGCATACATCGCCACCAACGCGTACTCCTGGGCCGCAAGGAATTCGCAAAAACCTGTGGCAGCGGTGCCCAGGCAAGCCTTGCCGTTCGCATCGACGTGGGGCGCGTACATCCCGTCGAGTTTCCTCGACAGGTTGGTCCAACGCACCCCGTCATTGGAGCCATTTGTGTAGACATCAATCCGGAAAGCCCCGATCTCGTGGGTCTTTCCGGTGCGGTCGTCAGTGCAGAAAAGGGTTTCGGTAAAAACTTTGATAACCCCGTCTGCGACTTCGACCCGCTGGACTTTCGGGAGAGAGGCGAGTTTATCGAACTCTTCGCCGATCTTGTCCAGCTCGCCTTGGGTTGACGCCTTGATCTGGGCGAGCTTGCGCTCCAGCCCAGCGATCTCCCGGACTCCACGAATGTATGCTTGCAGAAGCCCCGGGACTGACCTCTGCTTTTCCGCCAGGGTTTTTTCAGTCTCCCTGACGGTTTTATCTACTCGCTTGGCGCACTCTTTGACATACGCCTCACGCGACCGAATCCGTTCGGCCTCTTTTTGCGCCGCAATCATTGCGGCTACTTTTTCCGGATCCTGCTCCACGACTTGCGGGAGCAGTTCCTCCAGAATTCTTTTGACAACTACCAAAAGGACGCTGGAATCGTCATCAGGATACTCCGGCAAGCCGGAGATCCTGATGTAGTTACCGCCCGGGATCCAGTGAGTGTGGTAGATTCCCTCCACACGCACCTGACCCTCAATGATTGGCCAATCATTCGACCTGCCAATCACCAGCCGGAGGCGGCCGTCAAAGGGAGGCAAATCCTTTTGCCACCCGTGATAAATGATTGCCGGAGTGTTTTTTCCGGTCAGGTATTCAACCAGACCGGAAACAATCCTTTTCCAATATGTGGCATCAATCCCTTGACCCCACTTTGCTTCAACCATCTTCCCTCCTATGCCCTTAACGCATCATCCGGCGCTTCGGGCTTTTCTGAAATTTGCCGGTTTTTTGGATTGCCGGCAGCGGAGATCACCCCTCACCCTACCCTCTCCCCGTTAGGGGCGAGGGAATCTCTGCTGACGGCAATACCCAGCGCTAGTCTGCCGTCTCCTAGACGACAAATCAGCGCTGGGATTTACTGCCTATTTAGTTTTCAAGGTTCTGCCTTACCACGTCCCCTCACCCTACCCTCTCCCACAGCGGGGCGAGGAAATAAGGAGAACTTACAAGCAAGGATAGAGCTGCTGATCTGGATCCCCGATCTCGTCGGGGATGACAAGCAATCCTATTCCTGCTTTAATTGACAGAAACCATGACCAAGCCTAGACTGAAAACATGGCAAACCTGACGAAAAAAGATCTACAAACTATAAATAAACGGCTCAATGTCCTGGCTACCAAAAAAGATTTGCAGCCGATCACCCAAACCCTGGCTCGCGCGACCGGCTTTTTGGCCAAACTCTCCGAGGATTTCACAGACCATCGCGCAGAGATGAAAAACGTGCCTGGTATTTTGGACAGCCACACGACCACTTTGGACGCAATCTACAAAAACAGTGAACATTGGAAATCCGAAGCCGCAGCCTTGCATTTTGCCCTAAAACGGCAAAAAGAATGGATAGCCCAGATCGCCGACAAAGTCGGGGTTAAACTCGAAGGCTTCGAATTCTAGAATTTTTTATGCTGTTTTAAAAGAACTGTCTTTATAATAAAGACTGTACTGTCCTGATGACTCGTTATCCTGATAATTTTGTTCAGGCCTTTTACCCCGTAGTGAAACAAAGTTTCTACTACTG